>Ga0209579_10000330_pt1 | contig 54009 bp, 71 predicted proteins | sample Coa_R1_2_FD_187152 | JGI IMG/M metagenome (GOLD analysis project Ga0209579, IMG submission 187152) | Surface soil microbial communities from Centralia Pennsylvania, which are recovering from an underground coalmine fire - Coalmine... | ecosystem: Environmental > Terrestrial > Soil >...
CCGCAGGGCAATTATCAGGGATTGTACATTACTGGTAGCTTTCTGCTGCTATTCGTCTCAGGTATCGCCTACTGGTCGGACGTTACCGCCGTTCCGATGATTTTCTATCCAGTGGCAAACTGGACGTCGATGGACTCCACGGCGAAACGGATCTACGCCGAACTCGTTCCGGCGACGAGCAATCTTTTCAATCGGCAAGGAACTCCAGACAGCACTACAAGGATCTTCAACAAGTCGATCGCCGTGTTCGAGCAGGCGATCTTCTGCTTTGATGGCAGCACGACTAATAATCCACAAGCCGTTCGGCCGGATGGAACCGCCGTTGACCTTGGATCTTACGACACGTGGACACAGGACAATCCATTATACGTGCCGAAGGGAATCCTACCTGCGTTTTGTTCAAATAAACTCTTCCTTGCCGCGTTGGATGCGTTGAGTGTACTGAGTTCAGTCTCGGGCCGCGCTAGTGATTTTGTAATCAACCTGGACAATAACGGTGATAAGGGTGGTGACGCGGATACAGTCTCTCAGGCGGTATCCTTCAATCCGATTACGGCGATAAGATCCCTATCAACTGGAGAGGTTCTCGTCGGCACACTTTATGGAACTTACGTGTTACAACTCGATTACACCAACACACAATTCGGCGAACCGTACGAACTCCCCGTTTTCCTCTTTCCCGCCGGGCCGATCAATGAGATCTCTATCGTAGACATTCTCTCCGACACGGCGATGATCACGCAATCAGGTATCCACGCCTTCAATGCCGTAGCTCAGGCGAAGAGAACTTCCAACAACTTTCCTCTCGGCGCGCAGATACGTGCGATAATCACAAATCCCACGACAGAAAAAGCCATCATTCAGAAAGACACCTGCGCGGCGATCTACGACGATTATGCGTTTTTCGCCGTGAACACGATCTACGGCTATGGAGCCCTTGTCTATGACACGATCACCCAAAGTTTCCACTCACTCGATCTCTCCTTCGGCCAAGTCAAACAATTCGCTTCGGCCCGAATCAATGACACTGAACGATTCTTCTTCATCACGGCGGACAACGTACTTTACGAGGCTTTCGCAGATACGAAGAAGAACACAACTCGGATACTCCTAGGTGAGTGGACACCGCCCGAAGCGTCGGATATGACACTCATGTATATGGTGAATGCTATGTTTACAAGTGTCCGGGAGCCGGGACAAGTGAAACTCTCGGTTTACGCCGATCGAGTGTTGAGATCTTCGGCGGTGTTGGATGTCACGATAGATAAGCGAGACATCTCCCTTCCGATCTCCATTCCATTCGTCGACGGCCCGCAGGTTGCGCCGGTTGGATTTCAATTCAACAAGACTCGTGCTTGGAAAATGTCAGCGATGCTGGAGTGGAATTTCGCCGGAGATCTTACGGATTTCTCTGTCACCGGCACGAACGAAACGGCTGAGAACGTGCGGCTCACTCCGCCAGTTGTTGATAACCTCGATATCGCCTCGGCCGAGGTATTCGCGTTTCTCGCCGATTCGGGGTACTCGGATCAGTTGAATCCAACTGGAGTCTACAACGCGAATGGCGTAGTCATGGTAGATGTGGTATTAGGTTCTCGTTATGTGTTCAATCCAGTCAGTGATGGAGAACTGGCCAATGGTCCTGACATCGTTAAGGAGGGGTTATTCACCGCTAAGAGCGCGACGTTGTTCATTAAGGGAACTCCTGGACAACCAATCACTTTTGACCTTCGTACGGCTGAAAACTACTGTCAAGTTCTGGATGCGATCAACGCCGAACCGGCCGTGCAGCAACTCATTCATGGCGGCGATTTCGCATACCCTTTGGGTACACAGCTCGACGTGATCATGGCGCGTTATCCGATCAATCGAGATATTTGTTATCTCCCTGGAAACCATGACGTAGTAACCGAGAACGGCAAATACTTCTTCAACCTTCTCCAGATCCCCAGGTATTACTCCAGGTCGTTTCGCTTCGTCGACATGTTCTTCTACAACGGCGAACCCTTCGAGCCGGATGGAGTAAACTCCACGTCGCTTCAAGCGGGCGTTGTCAAGAACTGGATTGTCAACTCAACCAGGCCGTTCAAGATCCTATTCTGTCACCAACCGCCGGTGACGAATGACCTAGCACATTACCCTGGCCGCGCCGATTTGCTGTTCTTAACACAACTCCCCGGACTCTCAGCTATGGTGACCGGTCATGCACACAATATGGAACGATTTGATCTATCCGGATTCCCCTTGTTCACTTGTGGAACCGGCGGCTCGTCGCTTCGCGGATTCGTCAGTCCCGCGCAGCAGATTCCGGCCGCGTTCATGAACACGGGAAGCTACGGCTATCTGCTCATCGAGTCCGACGCGCTGTCCTGTAAACTCTCATTCAAGGACACACATGGAACCGTGCTCAATTCCTTCTCCCTACACACTTAAAGATCTCCTAGAGTTCTGCTGGACACACAAAGGTAAAAAAGGATTTCATGACTTCACGTACGTACAAGCAGCCGCGACAATTGTTCGTGCCGCGGCCGACAATCAGCTTATCCACGTCATCGACAATCGTGGTATTTGTGGCATTTGCATATTCTCAGAGTATCCCCAGAGAATCTACGTCCACCATATCTTCGGATTGCGAGCAGGTTTCGCTTCTCTCATCGCCGAATGCTTTAGACGATATCCCAAACACGACATCCTCGGCCAGCGGCGAGGAGATAAAGTAGTCACTTTTAACACTAAACACCTATGGGCGATAATACACCGTCAGTCGGCGATCAAACAAAACAGATCTTCGGCTCTCTAATCCAGAATGCGCCAGCGGCGATTTCGGCGATCAATAACACGCTGGGCGGAACGGCGCAGTCTCAGTTGGCCGCACAACAAGCCGTCGAGCCTGGATACGAGAGCCTCTACAACCAGAATCAACAGGCTACGGCGGCGACGCAAGCGGGAGTTGTCGCTGGTCCGGCGGGACAGAGTTTGGTCTCCTCGGCCGATAAGTACCAACAGCAACTCGATCCGCAGTATTACGCTCAGCGGAATGCGATAAGTGATGCGTTGACTAAGTATCTCAGTAGCTACAGTCCGACGCAACTCACGCCGACCGAGAACGCCGAAATTGCCCGAGGAATTAACGCAACTACTGGACCAATTACTCCCTCGGCGCAGAACACGATCAAGAACGCGCAGACCTTCGGCGCGGCGGGAACACAACGCTGGCAGAACTTTGGCAATGCCATCACGCAAGCTGCGAACGCGTTGCCACAGTTGAGATCAGGAATTTCTGGGTTTAATGTCGCGTCCAGTACTGGAAGCAATCCAGGTGCGGCGAATGCGACGCAAAACGCTCTAGGGAGCAACTATGGATTCTCATCCACAGCCCTGGGGAACATCTCTGGCGCGGCGAATGCGGTGCTACAGAAAACTATGACACCGTGGCAGCAAGCACTTGCTGGTAGCCAGGTACTTGGAAATGTCGTTGGCGCCGCGAAGAATGCATCAGCTATCGGATAAGGAAACAAATTTATGGCATTTTTTGCTTTTCAGAACGCCGAGAATCGCATGAAGCTGGAAGAGCAGCTTCGTGAACAGGAGATCAATGCCCGCAAACAAGCTGAACTCGATCAGGAGCAAGCTCTGTTTCAGCGCGGCAAGGAGCGTGCAACTCTCGACGCATCGGCGCAGGATACGAAGATGCTCAACAACCTCTTCCAGCTTGCGAAGAATGATGGGCTATCTGATCAGGATGCGGCACAACAAGCTTCGCTGAACCTGGCAAAGATGAAGGCGGCGCAGCCGTTGAATCAAGCGTCAACAGCTTTCAACGAGGCGCAGCAGCAAGCGGGTGTGGGGCCGTTGGCCAAGGAAATCGGCGCGAAGCAAGGCCTGGCGAACATTGCAAGCAACGAGGCGGCGAAATCGGGGTTTGACTTGACGCAGCTTACCAACCGCGCAAGGATGTCCTCGGCGCCACAGGCCGCACAAGCACAAGACGTTAACCAAACGGCGCAAGCTCGACAGTCCACGGCGATTGCAGATACCTCCACGCCATTTCAGTATGGATTGATTCCAACCCAAATGGAGGCCGAGAAAGCGAAGGCGTTGGAATCAACTGCTCAAGCCAAGTACGGCGCGGATGTAACGGCGCGGTTGAATCCACAACTCACCGCCGCGAAACAAACTGCACAAGATCAGTCGGCGATTTCGCAGGCGAGCTTGGTGCAGAAAGCGCCGATTCTTGGAATGAGTAATCTCCCAAATAATCCGATCGCGGCGAGTGCACTATGGGCGAATCCGGCGATCAAGCAAATGCTCTCCACGGCGCTCTCGGGATTAACAAACTCTCCAACCTCGAGTCCCGTGAATTCTCCTTCCATGAATCCCATTCCTCCCAGCGGAACTCCTGGGACGAATACACTTCCGAATCGCCGAGTTATTGGAACTCTAAGAAGGAATCAATAATATGCCAGATCGACCTCTAACAGCGGAAGAACTCGCGCTTGCGCGGCAGCAGGGAATTCCCGTCACGGGAAATTCCATGATCGACGAGCAGGGGAATATCACCGACAACTCTCCTATTTTACCTTCTCCCGACGCGAGTGCCAAACCGGCGTCCACGGCGCTAACAGAAGGAACAAGTCCTGACGAGAAAGTGTCCATCCCGGGGAGTTTCGCGCGGCAAGCTTTGCTGAGTATTTTGCCGTCTATCGTGGCGGGTGCGGCCGGACGCGGTGGCGCGGCACTTGGAGCTTTGTCGGGGAATCCGATAGTCGCCGGTGGCGCAGGATTAGCAAGTGCTCTTGGCGGCGGATATGCTGGATCGCGAGTCCAGGATAAACTCTTGCGAAGCATCGCCGACGCAAATCCGGGTGGACGTGTCGAAGAGCTATTGAAGTATGCTGATCTGGATCTCAAACAACACCCTTGGGTATCCACCGCCGCGGCACTCCCAACGATGCGTTTCGCCGGTGGAAGTGCCATGCCGAGTATAAAAGCTGCGATTGCCAATCCCAAAGCGGCGGCGATAGGCGCAGGAGTACTCGGAGGTATTGACGCGGCGCAACAGAAAATGTCTGGCCAGCCATTTGATCCCGTGCAAGCGGCGATTTCGGCGGCGGGAGCGTTGTTCACCAAGCATCCGAGCACAGCTTTAACACGCGACCAAGCCTGGACAAAGACTACGGGTAATCCTCCATCTGGTGCTCCACCGCCGGTTGAGTCCTTGCCGATCAACCAACGGCCGAACTACGATGCGAATACGTTGTCTTCCATGACGCCAGAGGGTCATGACATTATTGCCAAGTCTGGTCGCGGCGAGGAACCGGCGTTTCACGGCGCATTAAGGGATTTGAAGTCCCAAGGAATCGACGTTACTCCAGAGCTCGTAGATCGCATTGCGAGTGAAGGACAAGGAGGGAAGTATGGGCAAGTGAAGACGAGGATTTTAGGCGAGCAGATTCCGGCGGCAGATGTGGCTAAGCAAGCCCAAGAAGCACAAACTCAAGCGATGCTCAACGCCGCGAATGAGCAGAATGCAAAACAATTAGGTCCCAAGCCAACGAAATCGGCGGCGGAATCTGCGATGGTTATCGGCGAGGGTAGCGATCCACTTGCTGACGCCGCGGCGAGACAGAAGACAGTTGAAGACAGTCTAGCCAAAGCACAAGCGGATACACAAAGCAATGTTCCACAGACTAAGTCCGCAGAAGAATCCGCTCAGGCTATTCTCGCCGCGCAGCCGCGAGACGTAGCCAGCTCTTTAGCTTCGTTCCGAAAAGACGAAGCGGCGTTCAGCAAGCTCTCAGCTCAGGCAGAACAATACGTCGAAGGATCTCCCGAACGCGAGATGATGACACGTGCCTTGCGGCAGATGCGAAATGAGCTCGACGCGAAGCAGATGGGGCTATTCTCTAAACTACAGGAAGGTCCAGAACGGCCGGGAAGTCTCGAAGAAGTTGTCTCACCCAGGGAACTTAAAGCCATTCCTGTACCAGATGAAACGAAGAGTGAAGAAAGCCCTGCACAATCTCCATCTGGGACTCCACCGCCTGCATCGCCAAAACCTCCTGTTTTGCCGGGAAGAACTGCCAAGCCGATTGAAGCTCCTAAAGCTTCTACCACACCAACTGCTGATAGCCTAGAGGCTAAGAAGGCTGCATTAGGTATCGCCGTAACACCCGAGCAGCTAGCTAAGGCGTCCGCGCCGATTCCAGGATTGACTCCTGAGGCGCAGAGGCTCATCAAGGAGAAACAAGCTTCTCAACAGGCCGCACAAGCGGCGCGAGTTGCCAAAGCTACGAAGCCTCCAGTAGAACCAGCAAAACCTCTCGTAGAACAGAAAGGAGGGCAGGCGGCTGAACAGCCAAATCCCTTTCGAGAATCTCTGGGAGAAAATGCTAAAAGCCTCGGGGACGAAAACAAAGGAGGAGTTCCAAGCAAAGCTGGAGAACCTCCGCAAGAAGAACGATCCTTCGGGCTCCCCAAAGGAGTAGTTGATAAAGCCAAGATGCTCAATCCGATTGAGTTCTTGGCGAGTTCTTCTCATGCCGTTGCGCCGTCGTACAACGAAGCGGCGAAAACTCATGAAACTCTAGGACCGAGATATTCTGATTCGGCCGTGGAGCGTGATATTAAGTTTCGGCAGATTCTCAACCAGCTCAACCAGCCGATATATGATATGTACAAGGGCACATCTCCAGAACAACGCGCGGCGATTCAGCAGTATCTGTACGACAAGAAAGACACTGGGAAGTCCTCTATAACACTCCCACCTGAATTGCAAAAAATCGCCGATGCGCAGAGTGCTCATTACACTGGCGTTGCAAATCGGCCAGACATGCCCTTCGTGCGCGAGATCGTACAAGGCAAACAAGTCGAACGTCCGCGAATTCTTCGTCCCAATTACACGCCAGAATCGTTCTCGGCAGAAGCGAGATCTTTGCTCTCCGGCCCGGAGACTCCCGAACAGCTCGCAGCTCGTGACTCTATAATCGCCGAGTTCCGTAAACACGGAATCGCCGATCCAGAGGAGGAATACACGGCACGTTTCGCGCCGACTGAGATCACTGGCGGCACTCCGGCCAGTTCTCAGTTTGCCGCTTTGCGCCGGCCAGAAGGTCCATCAATTCCCAACGATCTTCGAGAAAAGGACGCGATGTCTGTTGCATTACGATACAATCAGAGATCTGCATCGGACATAGCCCATCATGTGACCTTCGAACAAGATCCGCAAATGGCGAAGGCGATGGGATACGAGACTAACGGCCGAGGAGTTCCCACGCCTAATACAGTTCTGGATGATAAGGGAAATCCAATTCGCAAGGGTGTCCTCGCCGAGAAGGATGCGGTCAAGAACGTCGAGAAGGAATACGTAGGAAGTTTTGATCCGGAAGCCCAGGAGTTCGAGAAACTACGCGCCATTGCTACGGCGCCGAAACTCGGCGTATTCTCTGGCGTGCGACATCTCACTGCGGCGCTGAACGGGTTTCGCAATATCATGAGTGTCGGCGAGAACACACATTTCATCACCGCGGCGATCAAAGCGTTAAATGATCCCAAGGGAAGCTACGTGCAGGCTTTGTTCTCTGGATCTCTACAGCAGAAGGGCAATTTCGATCCGGCACTAGGACAACACATGCTTGACAAAGTCTCGCAGGGGATGCAGAAACTCTCCGTGCTATCCGGCCGGGAAGGACTAATCAAAGGAGGTTTAACTTATGCCGACACGCTCTCTCGCTTGTTGATTGACACGAGAATCCTCAGCGGCGACAAGGAGTTCTTCAACACCTACGGCCCGAAGGATTGGATGAATAGGCCGATGCAGGATGTTATTGATCACGTCGCGGCGAATCTTGTCCGCACGCGCTGGGGAACATACACCGGGCAAACACTTCCACATTGGCTTACGCGCGGGAATACGGCACAAGCCTGGGCGCCGTTCTTCGCATTGTCGCGTGCGCCGATTGGCACGTTCAACGTCTGGAAGACGGAGGTCCACGACGAGGCGATGAAAGGTAATTTCGGGCCGTTGTTACACAGCGCGTTGGGAGCCGTCGCGGGAGCAGGATTTCTCAACTGGCTTAAGAATGAGATCACATCCCGCAAGCCGCAAGAGATGACCTGGCAGGAGTGGCTGAATTCGGGGATGAAGGACACGCCGTATACAGTGTTGTCGAAGCTACAAACAGCCGGATATGCCGGAGTACTATCCCATCTCGCTCTCACCGGCGCGAACATGTATTACAATCAGCCCGGACAGGGATTCAATTCGCCGTTGTTCATCTCCGAGGAGAATCTGATCAATCGCGGGATGCAGTATGTCAACGCGGCACGCCTAGGAGAGACTGGATGGCTGTCTGGATTGGGGACGCTCGCGGCGCAGATCACCAAAGACGAGTTCCAGAACTATCGTATGGCAACTCCTACACTCGATCGCGGAATGCGAGAAGAGAAGATCGCACAACGGCTCGGATACATGGCGCCAGAAGAGAACGTCGGCGACAACACGACGAAGAACAATCCATTTTCGGCGAATGCGGCGTATTTGGAGGGCAACGATAAACAGGCGGCGCAGATCCTCGCGGCGAAAATGTCCCGCGGACAAAACATAACCGCCCCGGCGAGTGAGTACCGAGGCGGTGTGATGAGACTTCCTGATGGAAACTGGGGAACGTATTATGACTTCATAGCGAAGATCCAGGGAGAGGAAGCTGCTCGTGCGGCGCAGGCGCGCGACATAGCTAATTCGGAGAAGAAGATTCAGACGTTTTCGACGGCGTTGAGTCGTTAGAGTACTCTGGATGTGGATACCTACTAGGAGAATCCGTCGTGACACACCCTAGAAGATACAAGCAACACAAGATGATACTTCCGAGCGTGAGAGCGTTACGTAGATGCATAGTTGCGGATCGTAGAAGCGGAGTTTGAGTTCTTCGTCATATCGGGTCACAGCGGCGTTGATCGAGTGTCCGTCGCCGTTGGTTTTGATGTAGCGAAATTCGGCGAAAGCTATCGCCGTGTCCTTCGGCGCGTTTGGGTCGTGGAGAAATGTCTCATCGGCGAAAGCCTTGCAGCGGTTTGCGAAGGTTGTACATTGGTTCTCGCCGGACGTGTAAGTTCTGTCTAGCGAGTCTTCGCTCTCCATGAAGGCGTTCGAGAATGGCCCCATGATGAATCCGTCGGTCCAGAGCGAGTAGTAGTCAACGGGGATGGAAAGAGATTCAAGAGGAATTCCCTGCGCGAAGAGAAAGGCTTGGAGGTTGGGTTTGGAGAGTTTGGTCATACTATTTCGGTTTCATAAAATGCAGGACGTGGACCAACATAGTGATAAACTTCGATGGAAGGCTTCGATTCTTTTCTTGTATTCCAGACATGTTCATACTGTGCTTCTAGTTTATCACAACGTTCACAAACGGCCAATCCGCATTTAAGTTTGATACCTAGATTGCCACAGGCGCAAATCGCAGGGTCGTTCTCACGCCGCCTGTGTCCTCTTCGTGCAGTGGTGTTCATGTTCGTCAAGAGAGTTGAAGTGTTTATTAGGGTGTTTTCCGTCAACGAATTCGCAGAGACAAAGGTTAGCTACGTCAACCAAGTGCTCCAAATTGCCGGAGGTCTGGTAAAGCTTAAGACGATGTATCATAGAAGTGATACGATCATAGTTCTTGTTTGAGGTTCCTAACAGCCCATATCTCAATGCGCCCATGATCAGTCGATTACGCATGAGTGTTTCGAAGGTATTTGACCATTCGGAGCGTCGTAAGTTCTCATAGTTAAAGCGTACGTCAGGTGAGTTTCGTGGGATGAGACCAGCCCTGGCATAAATTCGCTGACGGAGCACATCATGAGTTGACATAAGGAGCTAGATTCGGAGGAGTCCAGGTTGGTGGTTTGAGAATTTTGCCGTCGGTGCGTTTTGAGCCGCCGAGCTTTGCCATATTAGACCGATGCACTTCGTTGAACGCCGCTTCGAGTCTGTAGTTCTGGAATATCCCGATGTCAATCAACCGGGATATTAACGCATTGGATGTTTTCGTCTGGATCTTCGCACACGGGAACTTGCAATCCAGATCTTGCCGCATGGGGATTATCCACTCAAAGATGTTGTGCTTAATGGGGCGCCCCTTCAAGGGAAACTGTCCTGAGCGATAATCGAAGGTCGGCGTGGCCAAAGCGAGATTTGTGCCGATAACGACGTAGAGTAGATCACAGATCGCGTCGAGTTCGTCTATTGAGTGCGGCGCGGAGTTGGTATACTCGTCGTATTCTTCTTTGATCAGCGCCGAGCGCAGTGCGCAAACCTCACACGGCACAGAACCTATGTTGTGGTAGCACTTCTGGTGGAAGGCGTCCATGAAGTCTTTTACGGCTGCGGACATTTTAAGAGGGAGTGTTGTCATAGGAGTCCTTTCTTTCTGGCGAGATCCAATGCTATTTCTAAGTCAGCCTGGAGGCAGTCAATCGTATGAGGTTCTGCGCTACGACCGTATAAATGACCGCACAATCCACATTCCTTGTATCCCGAGCCATCAACAATATAGCCCATGTCCGTCTCATCCCACGAGCGCTGTAATGACCTTGCTAACTCCTTTGCTGTTCTACGCATAGTGTATAGCTCGTCATCTAAGCACTTCAGGTGGGTTCTGCATTCTATCAACAAATTTCTAACTTGGCCGTGGTCCATCAATTCAGGATTGAATAATCCTCCAGTGGAGAGATATTCAGTAATGAGAGCGATCAGCTGTTCAGTTTGTGTTGTCATTATAGATCAATATTCGTAGTCCGTGTTCTTGTTCAGTTCTTACAATTCCCAGGATCACCAGTTCTTCAATCAGTTCCTTGATCTCGTTCACCGACAGATCAACGGCGAAAGCCAGCAAAACTTCTCGCTCTTTGAGCCGCTTCTTGTCCTTTATCATCTTCTCGATTTCTTTGGTGTAGTTGTGTAGCTCATTCCTACCAGCAGATCCTAGGCCAATCTCCAGCTTCTTTTCCATTGCATCGACCATTGCGATTGTTCTCATGAAGGTATTGCACGGGATAATCGGGTCGAGGCTCTCCGAGTAGTGAACCGCCGCGGCGAGCTTGAGAATTAACACCTTCTTCCGCGAGTAGTAATCGACGAGTTTCGCCGGAGCTTTCTCCTTCGCGGGGAGCAGAGATTCGCGATTCCAGGTCTCAAGAAATTTGTAGGTGTCTTCATCATAGCTTATTGGCCCGAAGACCAGAGATAGCCTTCTGATCCAATCAAGGAGTTCCTTCTCACATTGCTGTTGTTCCTCGTCGAAATCAGAGATGTGGAATCTCGACATGCGTTCAGTTTTCTCAAAGAGAAACAACGTCCTCGACGCGAATCCCTGGCCAAATAGTCCATGTTTTCGCGCCTCGATGAGAAAATCTGGTGTCGCGCCGGCGATGAACGACATGCACAGATTTCGAAGTTCAAACTTGCCCTGGTGTTTGGTGCGATAGGAGTACTCTTTGCAGTCATAGGCATTCTTTAGAAAGTTTACCACGTCTTGGGTTTTCTTCTTGAACAGGGAATCAAGTTCTTCCAGGATGAATGCGTAGGAGGAGTGCACGTAGATTTTGCCGTCCGGCTTGGGCACACGGCGCGTATTGGAAGTTATATCAACTAGGAGTTCCTCGAAGGTGACGCTATCCGCGCCGACTGGAAAGATACACGGCTTCTCGCTGCCGATGGACGTTTTGATTCCTTCACCTTTTTCATAGCGATGATGCTTGAGGAGCTTGGAGAGCAAGCCAAGTATGAGTCCCTTTCCGATCCCAGGCGGCCCGATTAGTCCGAGATAGAGATTGGGGAACAGTTCCCGGCCACCGTCCCCCTCGCCGTAGTAGAACACACGACGCTGTAACGCCGCCGAGATCAACCAATAGAAACCAAAGGTTACCCATGACTGCGGTGACGTGATCTTCTGTGTGAGGATGTTCCATCTGTCTATGTTTTGCATTGGTCATAATTCCTTGAGTCCATTTGGATTCTCCTTCTCGTCGTAATGTCCGAAGTTTTTGCCGATGGATAGTCCAACTCCCATACGGAATTTTTCACCGCGGCTAGATGTTAGTTCGCGGCCGAGATGCTCCTTGAGATATTGACAAGCTTTCTCTCCATGAACTTCGGGGCACTCTAGCGTGATCGAATCGTGTTTCTGATTCAACAGTGTCCAGGGGAGCTTTTCTCGTTTGATCCGCCAGAATAGCTCGGTGAAAGCCTTGTGTGTTATTACGGCGACTGTAGATTGCGGAATAAAAGCCAACGCTTGCCGTTCGAGTTCGTCGTTCCAGAGATGTCCGAAATGTCGTGGATAGCCGTAGAGATTGCGCAGTGTTCGCGTCGCGGCGAGAACGCCCTTAACCTGTCCTTGCCATTCTAGGATCTCAGGGAATGTTTGTTCGTGCGTGGCGAGGAACTCTTTGGATTCTTTGAACGAAAGAGCAACAGATCCTTCGGAGAGTTCGAGGACGTTGAGCTGGAACGTACGCGGCCCCATGGAATAGTTCTTGGCGTGGATGACTCGTTTGCCGAGGTCGTATTCGCGGGTGGAGTGCTTGATAGCGGATAGGAGTTCCTTACATTCTGGATATGATTTGAGGGTGTCTGGGTCGACGTTCTTGTATCTTGAGACGGGATGGCCATTCGCGAATTTCTCCGTGAAAAGTTGTAACGCCATGTAGGAGTGGACTTTGATATTCAGGTCGAAGAGCTTGCGGAATTTTCCCGGCCGAGTCTCCATGGCGACGATCAGAGCCTCCGCGCCGGATTGGTCGCCGGTGACTATGATGTTGTCCTTGGCTGGAACTACGCAACGCATGAGCGACTCGGAGGAGTTCTGGAGATTTGTGCCGTAGAATCCAAGCAACCTTGATGAGCCGCAACGGAACATCTCCGTGGTGAGCTTATATGCGCAGGTGAGTCGGCCGGTGTTCATAAAAACTTCACGATCTGCGGCTGGAGCGGGCGTCCCTTTGAGGATAGGTCACGGTACTTGTAGTGGACTCGGCGAATGAGTAATATATCACCTCGTAGCCGCGGTGCCATATCCTTTCGTTGTTGATCAGACAGTCCACCGGAAGCGTTGAATCTTACACCAGAGACTTCATCTTGAATTGTTAGAGCTCCTATCATACTAGAATACTTTCCTTCTCCTTTCGTATATCCAATAATCATTCCCCGGCCATACTTCCACGGTTTGAGCTTGATCAGGCTTTCAATTCGACCTGGGGTATACACGCCGGATATTTCTCGTAGCATCATTCCCTCAAAGCCGCATTCGATGAATCGGGCGAGCGTGGTGTTCATATGATCCAGCGATACAATTCGACAACACGGCACGAAGGGTTCATAGATCTTCATCAAATGAATCAGGCGTTCTTCGGTAGTACCGTCCTCGATTATGTCAAAAGCGTGAAAATCAATTCGGCTGCAATCAGCATGAGGAACGTTACGATTAATCGCCGTTCGAGCTTCGATCTCCTGGAAGGGCAGTCCGTGGTCGTAGAGTTCGCCGTCGAGAATCGTATTGGGATGTTCTGCGCTGAATGCTCGTAGTTTGTCGTAGACGTGCGGAAGCGTATAGTCCTTCCATTTCTTCCCCTGGCGGCTCCAGAGAATCTCGCCGTCCCAGGTTGCTCGGATGCCATTAAGTTTGGGCTGTCCCACCATTGGGAAGATGATCCGTTCCTTGATATCCTCATAATTCGTCGCTAGCATGCAATGGTTTTTCATGTGGTCGCTTTGTTGATGGCATTGTCTTTGATCTTGAGCCGATAGGTGTTATCCGCGTCCAGGTCGGTTATGAGTATTGTACCTTCGCTGTCCTGTAGCTCGATGACGAGATACTTTATCGTATTCGAGTATTTCGACGCGGCGAGTTCCCGATAGGGAAGTCGTTTGTGCTTGTGCGCGGCGCGGAGTTGCTGGTAGAGCTTTTTGATCTCCAGATCGCCGTAGTGGAGGTCTTGCAGGTCTTCTGCTACTTCTTCTAGTGTCTTCATGGTAAAGTAAACAACTCAGACTCAAGCGATGAGGCATCTTTGGCAACTTCGCGGTATTTGAGAATCACTGGGAGTAGTGGATTTGGATACTTGAGCATGAGCTGGTAGATCTGTTGGCTGCCGAGTGCCGGCGCGCCGGTAGATGTTTTGGATACGATTGGATAGTGGAGCTTCTTATGGAGATAGTCAGCGCACTGTTTCGTCGAGGACGGATTGAAGGTCTGTCCAACGAGAATCGAGGCGATTTTGCCGTAGAGCGTTTGATAGCGGGAGAGCTTCTGATGCGTCAGCGCGAGTTCAATCTGGTCGATTGGCATACCAGAGAGAGACGTTGCGATATAGGGAATGATTGACTCGTTGATTTGTTCTATGGACTCAGGTAGTCCGGGGACAGACGCGGCATAAGCTGTTTGTGCGTCCTTGATCAGCTTGAGATTGTAAACGTCGAATGCGTTGTATCTCCAGAGATTCTCCTCGCCGCGCCGATCATAAATCTGTGTATTGAAGTTCTTGTGATTCGGCATGTCCGTCCAGGCCGAGATGGTGTGTGCTAGAGATTTCTCGGCTTCCGGAAAACATCGCGCTTGGGCGAGCATCGTGTCATAGATACTCCGGGGAAGGCATATCTTGTAGAATCCATGGAGCACGGTCACGTCGAACATCGAGTTATGAGCGACTACCGTGTTGCGAGATAGAGACAAAGAGAGGCTACGGTGAAACTTATATAGGTCACGATAAGCAGCGCCGCCGGATGTGAGGTAGATCGGAACAACAAAAACAGCAGGGAAAGTAGAACTAGTCGAAAAGCCAATACAAGCAAGACTTCTGTGGAGACGTGACGTTTCAATGTCGAGAAAAATTTCTTCATTGGTTGTGTTGTCGAGAATGGTGATTGCTTGCTCTAACGGCGGGAAGATCTTAAATGAGATCGGCGGATAGACAGGCGTGGAGCGCGAGAGAAACTTCTTGATGTGCCACGTGTTCCAGAATCGGTGATTCTTGCGTTGAGTGGGGATTGATTCCTTCGTGTCGCGATCAGAAGCGATTTCGTCGATATTGTCCACGCCGCGGAGATTCTTGAAATCACACGTGTCTTGCGGATAGAAGATCGGCAGCGCCGGATAGGGCGTGTTATGGATAATCGCCGGGGCGGAATAACCCGGTGGATCTGTGTCCCCTTGCGAGTAGCGTTTCGCTGCTTTTTCGCCGGCGAGAATTACGTATTTGGTATCGGGAAGTAATGGGACGGATACGGTGAGATCTCGCAGATCGCACGAGTCAAGTGAGAAGCGTTCCGGGAGACAATCTTGGTTGAGATAATCTCGCACCGGGCCGGAACAGAGCCGCGAGAACTTAACATCGTGGCGAGAGGGCTCATCAAGTATTATGGTTAGCCCAGAGTATGGTATTGAGGGGAGAGTGTGCATTACGGGAATCGGCGCTTGTATGGTTCAAAGCAAAGCTCTGCCAAGCTAGCAAGAGTCTCCTTTGCCCCTTCCAATGCTTTTTGCTGCTCTTCACTAAATTTCTTCTCGATCGTCATCGTACCTTCATATGGTTTGATGTAGTAAAATACAGCCTGCGAGTGAATCATTTCGATGTGAGCGAAAATAGGAGCCGCAATCATTTGATAATTTCTGAGGCATTCCTTGTAAAGCTCATAATCTTGTTGAGAGATCGACATAAAGAAAAAGGCATACTATTATAGCCCGTATGCCAGGGGAATTTGGTTAATCTGGGTCTTCTTCTTCTTCGATGGGTTCGTTGTCAACGAACTCGGTAACGACTCTGTCGAGTTCCTTGAGTTTCTTGAGTTGATCGGACAACAGAGAAGAGGGCCACATGTTAATGGCGTCGTCTAGCGATTCTAGCACTACGCTAAAATCATCATTTTGTGATTGTGTCATAACGGTTGCGCCGCGATTTCTTCGTTCTTGTGCGGGTTGCAGTGTTCCAGAATATCATCGAGATTGGCCTGGATGCGCCAGCCGGATGAGATTTGCTTTCCCTCGCCGTCGAGGATTGGTTTGCCTTTCTCCGGGCCGGAGGAATACACCTTGATATCTTCCTTGGCGCGAAGGATGATGTCGAACTCCAGGCCGTGGAAGTACTCCTTGCACAGATCCGTGTCGTACTCCGGCTCGCCGTTCTCGTCCGTGCCGAGTTCGACTTTGAGTCGGCCGCAGGTTTGCATCACCTGCTCTTGCGTTCCCCAGCCGGTTTTGTTCACGTTGTGAACCAGATAGAGACTGAACTTCCGTCCGGCGACGTTGACTTCCTTGTTGTTGATCATGACTTTCTCCGGCTCGATGATCTCACAGGAGAGTGTCGTCATTTGGTTTCCGGAAGAGCTTTTTCCGTACACGACGCCGAGACATCGGCCGCGATAGATCTGTTCAGGGATGTAACCGCCTGCGCTGCTCGGAGTTTGACTTGTGCTGATTTTCATTGTGTATGTGTATGTTTATGTTTATGTTTGTGTTTTCACGATGGCGTATGTGCCGTCGTAAAGTGCTTGAATGGTCTGATAGCCGCCTAGGATCTTATCCTCCCTGAAGAGGATTTCGACTTTGTCGATTTTGTTCTTTCGGCAAATCAGTCCCAGGGAGTTGTCCATCTTTAAGTCGATGACTGAATCGCCGTAGAGCTGCCAGTAGAACCAGAGATCGACTTCCTTCTTGGTTCCGTCGGGATTCTTGGGCGCGATGGAGTGTGCCACGCGCGGCATGTGGCCGCGCATGCGCCAAACGTTGTTGAACACGCCGAGAACCTGGTCCTTGAATGATCCATCTTGGACGGGACGAATTTTGCCGTTGACTTTCCCTTGTTCATCTCGATCAATGGTTTCGTGCATGGTTACTACCACGCGGCACTTCATTGACTTGAGGAACTCGACGATCTTCTTGGAAAATTCAAGTTTGGTCTTCCAGAAGTAGTATCCATCTTTCTGACCGGTTTTGGGGTTCACGCCGATTAGGTCCTCTTCGACGTAGGTTTGCAGATCGCAAGCATCTTGGAGGAATGTCCAAGAGTCTAGTGCGAAAGTCTGTTCCGGCTCGAACTTGTCGTGGTTGAGCCGTAACCATTTCAGCGTCGCGTCGCGAAAGTTCGGCGTGTCCTTGACGGAACGCTTGACGAGACTGTCCGCCCAATCAGGATTGTGCGCGGGGATTGTGACGACTCCTTTGGGCGTGTTCTTGTCCCGATCGAAGACGATGAGATCGGGGAAGGTGAGTAAGGAGGAAGTCTTTCCCGAGCCGGGCGGGCCGATGATCGCGATTCGATTCGTCGCGCCGGATGAGGTTAAGGCGTCTGTGGGGAGGAATTTCATACGACTTCTTTGAAGTGGCGGAGGACATATGCTGGATTTGCGTGGACGGCATTTTTGTGCGCAACAGCTTCGCTGGTCGATACTGACCATACCAGGTCGTCGTGTGCGATCCATGCCCAAAGCTCCAGCGGATCGCGTTTGACGCGGTAGTCGTTCTCTCCAAAGTTCCAATTTGGGCAGTTTAGTAGTTTCCATGCGTGATAACCATGTGGCAGAAACTCAATCTTTTTCCCGTCTTTCGCCGCCTGGAGGACAGCTATCATTTCGTCGAGGGTCATCATAGATTAGAATGCGTTTTCTTCGTTCCCTTGGTAAGACACCTTGACATGGAGTTTCTCGTCGTCCGGCGCGTCTTGGTTGACGAAGAGCTTGAGAAAGAGCTTTACGCCAGCTTTGCGTAGGATGTGGTAGATCCACGTCTCTTTCTTCGGGACGTAGCCGATGAGTTCCCAGTGTTCCTTTATAACTCCTTCGTCGCTCATTTCATCCTGATGAGGAAAATAACCCTCCACCCGAATCGCGAACGTGTCAAATTGATTCTCCGGCTCGGCGAGAAGTCGGATTGTGTCGCCGGTTTCCAGTACGTCGATGATATCTCCGGGCCGATATTTGACTCCGGCGACGGTGAATGCTTTTAGTTCTATAGTCTGGTCTTGTGTGTTCATATCTTGTTATGCGTCTAAGTGAAACGGAAATTCAACAACGATTTCTTCATTTTCTATTATACTTTGTGCGATACCGGTCTCAAGATTGAACCAGAGGGATTTAAGTTTCTGTCCTTTCTTAAGCTTTCCGAAGTCGCGGAGCATTGTAACACCACTGAAACCAAAGAGTTCTTCGCAAGCTTCTTCCAGTCCTTCGTATTTTAGTAAGTCTTTGAACATATGTTTATATCTTATATTTCTTCCTGAGTCCTTTGAGGTACATAAGCAAATCAATCACCTCATTTTCTAGTTCGGCCGCGTGAGCGACGGATGAGACGAAATCGCCGCCGTCGTCGTTGTGTTCTTTCGAGCCGAGGATGAACTTGGTAATCGCCTTGTTGGTGAAGTCTTCGATAGTAGCGGTTAGGAAGTCGAAGTCTTCGATACAGAGCTTGTGGCCGTGGATAGTTTCAGCTTGTTTGATGAGGGATGTTATGTGGTCTCTGTTCAGTTTTGTGGAGTGGGTCATAAGGTGTTAGCGGAATGATAATGGTTCATACGGCGCGATTGGATACCGTGAGAGGATTTCTTCCTCTTTGGCGCTGCCTGCGATTAAGCATGCTGGCCGGAAGCCACAGTAGTCACAGGCTTTATACACTGTCATCCCCGTTCGGGGAGCATGGGATTGAAGCTGTGCGATGTGGAGTGCTTCTTGAATCTTGGAGTTGACGATCATTGGGATCTCGCGTGAGACAAATTCGGCGTTGAAGGGTTGTTTGATGAGTTTCTTCAACGTCGGCGGATTCGTATTATAGGCGAGCAGGTGGATTTCCATTCGGTATTTATTTTGTTCGAGTAAGGAAAGGTACTCAGCAGGAAGTATGCCGAATGTGAGTAACGCGAAGAAGTAGAATGGGAGCTGAAACGACATCGCGTACGTGGCGAGTTTTTGGTCAAGCATGTAGGTCGTCGCCGCTTCGGTGGTCTTGTAGTCTCGGATGACGAGTATGCCGTTGTCCAGGCCGATTATATCAACTGTGCCGACTAAGTCGATCTCAAGGGGTTCTGAATGTCCGGGGAGGATTTGCCGCGCGTAGGTGTGGGAGAATTTGAACTCGATCGCCGGGCGGTTGTTGATGAGAATTGGGGGAAGCTTTCGTTCTATGGTTTTGTAGAAGGTAATCAGGGAGAGTACTTTGGGGAGGTCGATGCCGTGGAGAGATGTTAGTTTCTCGAACATCTCATCCGGCGAAAACCCTTCGTCCAGGTATTGAAGTCCCTTGTGTACGGCGTCGCCGAAGGAGGCGGCAGTATTCTTGCCTTCGAGTTTACCCTCTAGGACGCGTAGTTGAAATTTGCGTTCGCAAGAAAGAATGGAAAAAGCGGAGTTATCTAGTTGGAGTTTCATTCATCGTTGTCCTTCGTGGTTGGATTGTTCTTGGACTTGTTCTTGTTTGATGCGCTTTAATGCCTCCTGTTCTTGGTCGTCCACCATGCCTTGTATGGTTGAGCAAATAAGTATAAGTGTATGAGCCACGTTTCCGTTTGATTCGTCGTCATAGCATATGAGCAAACGTCTCTTCAATTCTATCAGTTCATTCATTTCTGCGCCTTTCCTTTGATCTTTGTACAGAGTGGTCTTGAGTTTTTGCGAATTCCAAAATGTATAGCGGCTTCTTTGGCATCCGTAAACATCTCGTTACAATAAAAGCATCGCCAAGAAGTCTCCAAAATTACCGCACGCCGCGCCATTACAAGTGGATTGTGATGACAGAAGTCTGCCGTGTGTCCGCTACTCCAACAGACTGTGCATCCATGATGTTCTTTACCTTTCTGTTTCTTGGCAGCTTGGAGTGCTCTAATGGCATCGTTGTAGTCGAGCTCTGTGAAAGTTTCTCTGTAAACTACACTCGATTGATCTGGTGTCATACTATTTCTGTGCCTTTCTCATTGCGTCTAGCCCGGCGAGAATCGTCGGGTCGTTCATGACTTCTTTAAGTAGTCGCGCCGAGACGCCGATTTTGCTCGGCTTCTCTTCGGGGAGGATTGCTTTGCGTGCGTCGGGGATATACGGAGCTAGTAATGCTTTTAGTCGCTCGTCGGAGAGCTTTAGGAGAGCTTCTGGATCGGTGAGGATGGAGTGGATAGAGTTGCTCATATTACCTCCTCATATACTCGTTTATCGTTAAGTACCAATCCATAGTATTTATAGGTTCTATAATCTGCGTCATAGTTTCCTGTTATTGCAAAGCTGTGACGCTTTATAGCACGTCGAATTATTGGTAGTGTTCCATCTCCAATTGGCGCAAGAGCCTCTACAAATAGTCCATCTCGTGTAAGGTAGTAACAAGTTGTCATACATTATCTCTAATAATCATGATGTGAGTCCCGTCTACTTCGCCGAAGAACAAGGGAATTTCCTCGGTTTCCGTTCGTTTAGCTAGCGTGGCTAGTTGTGTTTTTATCCAGTTCTGGTCGTCTTCAGAGAAGGTTCCAGTCCTGGAAAATTTCTGGTTCGCCTCGGCGTTCTCGAAGAAATAGGATAGTTCCTCCTTCCAGGAAGTGATTTCGTCAATCGAACCGATCGCCGAGAGTTTCTTGATATGGAGTTCTATGTAATCGCGAAACGTGAGACATTTCGTATGGGAGTAGAGTTCTGCATATTTGTCGTCGGGGTCGAGATGATCAATTAGGAACTCGGCGCCGTGATACCATTGAAGTTTCAACGTTCCGACTGAGTTATCTGCGCGTGGTCGCACGCGGATAGGATTGCCGGATTCGTGGAGCTTGTCAAGCAACCTTCGCGCCGCGTCGGCATAATCTCGCGAGTAGTAGAACTTAGTGAGACGTTTGTGCTTGATTTGGAGTTCTTGGGGGTTCATATTAGAATTCGTAGTCTTCTCCATCATCCTGACTATCCTGGTCCTCAAGCTCCCAATCTATTACCTTTTTGTTTCGCTGGATGTAATCGGCGACAGTTGGATATTTAGCCAGTAGATGTGGTTGTCCGCGAAACCAATCGAGAAATCTCGCGGGTACGTCTTCCATCGGCACGTCGTGATATTTGCCGTTCACGGGGCATGGAGATTTGTCGGTGAGAGGTTCTGGGCGTTTGAATGGGATTTTCATATTAGTTCCTCGTATTATTCTCTAGTTCGATGACTTGCATTGCCAACATGGTCAATGCGATTGCCAGGAGCCGGATGCGGTGTTTTAGTTGCTCGGGAGATTCTGCTTCCAGTACCACATTAACGTGACTATCAGCAACAACGTTCGGATTCACCTTCGCACGAAGGAATAGAATTGTCTTCGCGTTTAGTGCTGAACTGCTGTTCAGCTCATTCGTCGTAACTTCCATAAGATATTCTCCTTGCCAGTGCTGTTTCAATTCCTCGGACGTTGAATCGGCGAATTTTCTCCATGATGAACTCTGGAAACGGCCAGAGTTTCGCCTCGATGAGGTCGTCGAGTTTGCCGTTGGGAATCATTGATTTCGTGATGAGTTCTATATCCGGGGTGCGCTCCATGAGGGGTGTTACTTTGATCTGGTATGTCATCAGCCGCGCGAAGAGATCTTCGCGGAAGTGGCCGGATTCCATCCGCGATTCGAGATCGTACTTCGTCGCCGCGACGAAACGGCAATGCAGGTCGACTGTATTCGTGCTTCCGACGCGGCGAATTTCGTTCTCCTGAATTGCTCGGAGAAACTTGGCCTGGAGGTTCATCGGCATATCGCCGATTTCGTCGAGGAAGATGATTCCTTCTCCGGCTTCTTCGAGTAGGCCACGTTTATCTTCATGGGCGCCGGTGAATGCTCCTTTGACGTGGCCGAAGAAGATCGACTCGACCAGAGCTTCTGGGATTCCGGCGCAGTTCTCCGATACGAAAGGTTCGCCAGAACGAGTTAACGCCTTAGCGAGTAGTTCTTTGCCGACGCCAGTTGGGCCGGTGATCAGGACTGGTTCGGGCCGCGGAAAGATCAAGGAGATCCTTGCTTTCATGGCTAGCATTCTAGGGTCGTTCGTGATGAACTTGCTCAGAGCATGTTCGATGGAGGATTCTCCTTTGCGGAGAATCTTGAGAGAATTTATCAAGCATTCCTCGGATGTGCCGCCAAGCTCGTTTGCCAGAGCTTTTCGGTTGATCTCCTGGAAGAGATCTCGGGCCGAGTCGAATTTACTGTCACGCGTGAGGGGCATTACAGAAGTTCCTTGATTTTGGTTTTCTGCGTGTTAATCAAAGGTTCGAGGGTTGTCTTGATGAAGGCATTGATTTCGGTGATTGCTTTAGGCAGTTCGCCGAACAGTTCTCTACGATTATCGTAGATGGGTATGTACTCCTTGAACATTTCCTGTTGTGTCGAGTCGGTGTAGATGACGTATGCGTAGGTTTCATACGTGCCCTCTCGACTGCGTGGCTCAATTCGAAACTTGAGAGACTCAAGTGTGGCGATTATGTCTAGTCGTTTGCGGATTTCGTCTTGGGTGTTCATTTTCTTGTACTTTGTTTAGTGAACTCGTATGGCAGCAACGTGCGTAGTAGTCCACTCCTTTCTCGCATTTCACAAAGCTGCTTCCACATGAAATGAGATATGTCAGTTCTGGTTTTAAGTTCGTTTAGTAGATTCTCTATTGCTTTTCGCTTGAATCCGATTGACCAGGTGTAAGGTTGCTTGTATTCTTTACAGCCTAGAATTCTTCTCGTAGGCGGCGCGGTGTGATTGTATATCATTCTTACTGTAAAGAACAAATGCGAAGTCGTCATCTTGTTAACAGGTATTCGTTCTCCTGTTTGTGTGGTCCAGATGTAGTAATCCTTGGTGCCGACGTCAGTGTTATTTGAACGGATCAATGTTGTCATCTTCATCTTCATCTTCGTCATCCTCATCTTCCTTGACGAAGTCGGTTACGATTGTGTCGTCCTTCTCGGCGTCGAGGGTTGCTTGTGTCTCGTCGCGGAGGATCTTGATTTCCGGCGGTTCAGTTTTGGATAGTAGATCGATTATGTCGAAGTTGCGGTTTGTAATTTCGGCGATACACTTGAGTTTCTCGTCGAGAATCGGCGCGACGTGATCGACTTCCACCGTGTTTCTCATCATACAGATCAGTTGTCTTGCGTCGGATAAGGAGGCGCGTCGTACGAGCCTTCCGAGAACTTGTTGGAACTCCTTGCCGTTGTAGACTGGCGTGAATAGTCCTTCGCGCGGTAACAAACTTTCTTTGTCTCGGTCGAAGGATAGTCCTACTCCGCCGGAAGCCAATGTGAAGATGACAATCTTGGTTGTTCCATCCTGGAAGTTGTCGATCTCGATTTGCCGCTTGTCGTCGGATTGTTTGCCAAGGAGCTTGAGTTGTTTTAGTCTGTCGTGGCGATAAACCTGTGCCTCGGCCGATTCGTCGTGTTCGTGTTGATCTTGGAGATATTTCAACGTAATCTTGAGCCGCTTGAGGAGAGATCTGTCATTGATAATCTTCTGGAAGTTCTCCTGGTGCATGAGCGACTCGACTTCATCTTCGGAAAGAAGTTGCTCTGTCTTGTATTGACGTTTTCCTCCCCAGACGAGGGAGATGTGTTCTCGGGGAACGTTGTATTTATCTGTTAGCTGGAATACGGTCTCTGCGACGGTTTCCTTAAATGCGCAGCCAATCGCCGTGGCAAGCTTGCCAGAACGGTAATTCGCCGCGGCTCGAGCAGCTAAATGTCCAGCTCGGAGTGGTTCGACAGTTTTCCGGTAGTTGTTCAGCTCGATGAAGATCTCGAATCGTCCCCAGTTGGTGTTTTTGCCGGATTTGCGGCACGCTTCGAGATAACGTGCGTGGGCTGTTTCGTAGATGGCCTGATGGCGATCTGAGAGGAAATCTACTGGCCATACCATGTTGATCGCCTTGAATTTTGGTTTGATATACGGGAAGGAGAAGAAATACGGCGCGAGAACGTTTCGGAGCCGCTTGATTGCTTCTCTGTTGGGACGATGTGGCTCACGATCTAATGATGCCGCGAAGAGGTTGAAGTTCTCCTTCGTGATCCTCGTTCCTTCCATGAGTTCCGTGTCGCAGGCGAGCGCGAATGTGTACGCGTCGTTGACTTTCTCCATCGGCGTAGCGGACATGAACAGTACTTGAGGCCGTGGACGATTAGCCAGCATGGATAGGATTTTCTTCGTGCGGATTGAAGAGGGTTTGTTGTAGTTGTGAGCCTCGTCAAATAGGGCGAAGATCGGCGTCAGGAATGGATTCCACTTGTAGTCAATTTCGCCGGTGTTCTCGTTCTCGATCTCCGAGCAGAACATATCGCCGAAATGTGTCGTAAATTCGCCGTTGGAGAATACGAAGATCTTCCTTTTGGCGACGTAAGAGGAGAGTCCCATCGAATCTAATACACGCTTCCAGGTTTCCACAACTCCTTTCGGCGTGAAGATCATGAATGGATGTGGGAGGATGGAATACTCGGGACGTTCTAGAATCTTCTGGTTGAAGATCATATCGGCGATTAAGGCTGAGCCGACGTAAGTTTTCCCGGAGCCCATTGTGCCGTCTTGGTAGGCGGCTTTGATCGACCTACGTATGATTAAGTTATCTCTTAGTGCGTTGAATACTCCTTGCTGCTCGGGATAGAGCTTGACGCTTCCGAAGGTAACGACGTTGTCGTCCTTGACGATTTTGGAGACTTCTCGTTTGGTCTCGGAAATCAATTGGAATCGCGTGGGAGCCGAGTTCTTCCAGAACTCTCGGAAGAGCGAGAAGGATGAGTAATCCCATGGGCGGGATTTGAATGTGGGATCTATTGAGATCTTGAAGTGTTTCTCAAGATCTTCCCAGGAATGAAGGAGTTCTCGTGTCCAGTACGTGTTCATCTTCGCGGCGGTGAGCGCCGCGTTGTGCCGTATCTGGTTGAGAACTCGCGAGGAGATTTGCATTATCCGTTATTTGGTTCGGACATGAAGTTGTCCAAGTTGTTCACAACCTTCTCGAAATGCTTGATCTGGTCGTCGAGATTATCTATCCAGTTGGATACTATGTTGGAGTAGAGATCATTCTGGGTTTGCTGTGTTTTGGCTAGATAGTGTTTGAGAACTCTCGACTGGCGTCGAGTGAGTTTGATCTTGATCGGCGGTTGTTTGGGTTGCTTCATTTGCTTCATCTTTCTCGTTGAGTATGTTGAGCAGGTCTAACAGTTCTACCATCTTGGACATTTCCTTGATATGCCCGGCGTTCCAGGCGGCGATGATCTCTCTTGAGATGTGGTCAAGATAATCAGGTCGAAGGCCGTATCCTTTCTTGCGTAGATGTTCTTTGACCTTATGAAGGCGTGCTTGTTCTCGGTTGTAGGATTCTCGTTCAATCCGCGAACGTTCGCGTTGTCGCGAGCGCCGCGCGTTGGATTCAATCCAGTCTACGGGAAGCCAAACTTCGGCGTGTGTGGGATAGATTTCGACGTGAAAGAAAACTTGGGCGTCGTCGATCTTGGAGAGCTTCAATCCAATTCCAGCCGGGATGATGACAACTTTTGCTGTGTCGCCGGAGATTTTAGACTGCGGGGTGAGTCCTTCTAGGTCTGTGTCGCCGAAAAGCAATACACGTAGTGTATTGAGGGAGAGTTCAACTGATTTCGTCGGAGTTGTCTGCATAGAGGGTGTGATAGCGGCGGACTTGTGAGGGTGAGACTATTTCTATGTCCAAGAAATAGTCGCCTTGGACCTTTCTATCGAAACTACAAGGAGTTATCTCAAACCCATTTCGTCTAAGATGTTTAGCCAGTGCTGTAAGGATTAGTCCTTTACCCTTTCCAGGTGGTCCAATTAGTGCGAGTCGTATTGTATTCATAGAACTATTCGATTGTATTGATCTCTACGTCAAGAAAGTCGGAGTCTGGCGGATAGAGAGCGTCTAGGATTTTCTTGGCGACGCCTTCGCCGAATTCGTGGTCGCAAGTGACTATAACTTCAACTTCTCTATCATATTCCTTGCAAAGATACATATCAGCTACGATTTGTAGAGTTATCATAGAACTAAACTCCGTTAAAGCAAGCACGTTGTGTGCCATTATTTGGGTTGTTCTTCGTGATGTATGCAGCCGAAGTCCTTTCCCACGTCGAATCCGGCCGAGTAGCCTTCGTAATCCCAATAGATTAGGGTGTCGTTCTGCTCAAGCATTCCCGCTGTGTACTCGACAAATTTGGGACATTTACAAGTTCCACGATAGGCTTTTCGCCTCCAGTACTTACAAGTTTTACAAGTATCCATAGATTTCCTTTCCAGCTCTAATACGGATTATTTCCAGCAATCACTGACAAGGTTTGTCCCATGCAGTCTATTGCTTGTCCCACAGCGTTTGCAAGTTTGATCTGTAAGTCGGCGCGTTGATGGGATAATGCCTCTTTGTGTTCTTGTTTCGCCGTGTCGTATCCCTGGTCATATGCGCAGTTGCAGAGATCCAGAACTTGCTCCGCCGTGTAACGTTTCTTGTGTAGGTTGATGTTTGCTTTGTTCATATTTCCTTTCCTCAGCACTCACGATTGTATCGCGAGTACTGAACAAAAGAAAAGGCCATGTTTCCATGGCCTTTCGTGTTACTCTTGCGAGGATTGCTTAGTTACTTCTTGGCTTTCCCCTTACGAGTCTTGTCCTCGATTTTCTGGTGCAACTCGGAATACGTCGCCGTCAATTGCATCATTTTTGCTTCCTCGTCCGGCGCGAGCTTGGGTCCTTCGTTCTTGAGCGCCTTGAAGTGCTTCGCCCAGAGCGCTGTGAGATCCGCATAGATGGAGATGATCTTTTCCTGGAGATCCTTCTTGAGTTCGCCGTGGCGGCGCGATTCGGTCGTGAACCATTTGGTTAGTTCTTGCACGAAGGCGCTCTCATGCACTTTACCGTCGGCGGAAGTTGCCAATGCTTCCTCAGTTGCGTCCATCGACGCTCGCCGGATGAGCTTCTGGACTTCTTTGTCCCAATTTTCGGCGCCAACGGCTGAGCGAAACCGTCCATGGAACGTTGCCAAGTCTTCATCCTGATTTGGCTGTAGAATGTGGACAACTCGGCCGTTGCCTTTGCCTTTCTTGAGGGTTGTCTCCAACACGTTAAACGTGTCGTTGTTCCAGTCCAGTGTTTCCACTGCATCGGGGATTTCTTCGACTTCGGGCTCGACTGTGGGTGTTTCTGTCGCGGTAGTCATATCTATGTGTATGTGTTTGTGTTTGCTGTGTTATTCCCTTACTGGGGAAATCTGTTATTGCATGTTGTGTGCCAAGTTATTCGATGTTTTCATCTGTGCATTTCACAACAGCTTTTCGTTCAATATGTCCTGGAACGAAAAATTCCTCATAGACAATTTTACAACTCGGCGGAGGAGGAGTGTTCCAGGCGCGGAAGGTTATACCTTTGTAGGTTGTGGAGTAGTTGATTCCTCCATCTGTAGATCCCGATTGATACTTGTCCCAGATCGTGCCGGGTGGAAATGCTCGACGAAACTCGTTGACTTGTTCGCGAGTTGGATTGTCGAGATCAACTTGCATAGCATAGCAGGAATAGTTATCGAGATCTGGTAGATTGAGCTCCTTAACGATTGTTTCCGTCTCCTTGAGACGTGTGATGTATTTGTTGTGAGCCTCTATGGCTGCTTGTATGGATTCTTGTAGTTTCATAAACTCGCAAGATAGAGTTCATCCAGGATCTCAAGACTGGCATCGGCGCTTTCAGCTTGTTTCAGCCAAAACGCCGCGAACTGAACTCGTTCATCCGGCGAGTTCTCGTAATCGTGCAATGAATCACGTAATGCCTGTTCGGCACGAGCTGAGAGATATGGAGAACTGAATATTTCTTTGAGGGTAGTGTTCATGAGTTATTATTTCCTTTTCGGTTGTTCGATTGTTAGTTCTACTAGTTCGAGGATAATCATCCTTGCCTCGGAAACCAATGCTTTGTCGCTATGCGACTCGATGAGATCAAGTAATCTCGTGAGTATCTCCCGTCGACGAATGTTTCGGGCTGTTTTGCCGGTGGAGATGATCATTTAGTCCTCGTATGGTATTGTGTTCAGGACGATTTCGCCCTTCAGTGGTTTTGCGTGGGCTAATGCTTCGTCCGCGCCGAAGTCTACGATCTGAGATCGTATACCGATATTGGTCCATGCCAGCTTGGTGTAATGCTGGTGCTCGTTAGAGTTCTTCAAGAGATCTACTGCATATATGATTATTGATTTCATAACATCATTATCAAAACCGCCAATCCCAGGATTAAACCTAGGATTGCCATTCCTTTGAGGGTTTCTTTCATATTGGTATTCTCTGTTCTCAACAGTGCGTGATTGCACTGCTGAGATCAAAGATGCTGAACCCACAAGGTTCAGCACCATCTCATGTCATATAATCGTCCATGTTGCTCTCTCTCGTATTCGCCGCATCGGCGGTTTTGTCGAATCTAAATGCTTTTACTGTCAATTTGCTGGCTCCAGTTCCTTCATTCCATATCTTACACCAATAAATCGCCGTGTCTTGATACTTAAATACGTCGCTCATCACAATACCATCGGGGTTGACAACAGCAAATACAAGATCATTCTTCGAGGTTTTCATCATTCCGTTCAACCACTAATTCCACAGTTCGCGTGTTGAAGTCCAGTTCGATCACAAGATACTGCTCGAACCCGTAACATTCGGCCTGTTCAGCCGCGATTTTGCCGGAGAGAAAGACGCTGTTCAATAGTAACTCATTCGCCGGGCCGTTGACCACGACGTAGACGGTTTTTGGTGTTTTCATTCATCGCTTTCCATGTAATCTTTGAATGCTTTCTTTTCGATCTCGTGTAGTGTATCGGCGTGTTCTTGGAGTGCTCGAATTTCCCCTGCACTTTTCCCTACACCATCAGCGACGTTTACGGCTGTTTGCGCCGCTCTCCAATTGTCTTTACACACTGTCCAGTGTTGTTTCTTGGTCATAACTCCTTAATGTTAATGTTGTTTCTTCGCCGAGTCAATTAAATTGTCGACACCATTCACATCACTGTGGTATCAACTTCCGTGCCATTTTCGCCGTTTTCGCCGATTCATCTGAATATTCGCCCTAAACACTCATTTTCGCCGAACCAACTCCAAAAACTTAACCCAATTTATCTTATTTATACCATTCCGTTGAACTCTACCACTACTATATAGAGTAGAGTTAGTTAAAGTAGTACAAAAAGGGGAAAAAAAGTCCCACTTTAACGCATCTAAGCGCATCCCTCACAGGTCTAGTTCACCGCAGCGGTATAAATCCGCTTAAGTCCGTTAAAGTTTATGGGGTAGACTGCTACTCAAGTTTCGTGCCAAGTGGGTTGGCATAGTTTATGTATGAGATTTATGGAATCTTTTGATAGGTTTTGGAAGATAATTCCATAACTTACCATACAAGAAGCGTGCTAACATCTTGGCATAGAAGTTGTATGGTGTTTAGGGCGATTCTTGGCGTATCCTTACCATCCTAGATAGAGAGGATGGGCGCGAACACGCCCATCTTGCTCTAGCTAGCTTTGTTATCCCTGGCCCGGCGTCTCGTGGTTGATTATTCGGCTAACTTGCCTTGAATCATGGCCAAAAGCCGGTTTAATGCCTCCTTATCAGCCGTTTGGATCTGTTCTTCTACTGCACTCGTGGACTTCACGGCCGTTAGGTCCACAAACACAACGTTCAGCTTGTCTCCGTCCGCATTGACCGTATATCTTTCCACGCCCAATTTCCCTTCTGTCATTTTCGCCGCCAATGCGCCGACAGAAGCCTTTGATGCGCTCAAATAATACTCCTCGAATGCCCGTTTGATCTCGCGATTACTCGCGTTCTCATGGGTGGCCTTGTATTCTTCCTTGAATTCCTTTGCGCGGAGCAATCTCGTTGTATGAGATCCGGTTTTGGCGTTAGTTGACACGATAGAACGAGCCGTAGCCCCGTATTGAATTAATTGATTCATGTTTTGTTCTCAACCCATGGTTGTATGGGCTGAAATCAAGACACATAACACAAGCTCCCAGCGTTCAGTGTGGCGTTGATCTCCGGCGGAGCAACACTCCGCATAGTCCACACTTAGCCTAGTGCCCGCCAACCGCTTCCCGTCAACGGGCGACATTGAAAGGCAGGATAGACTGCCAGTTCCGGTTTAGGAATCCCGGACCCAATAGCAAGCGCGAATCCCGCGCTCACTTGATCGTGACTCCCACGATCCGCAACCATCTTACTACGCCTGTCAAGCCTTCCAGGACTTCTACGCCCAATAGCCAAGAAATGAAATCCGAGTTTGGTTTTGGATTTTCGCACTGACCCCCTCACAAAATTTTCCCCATCCAATATCCAACTAAACCGTGTTGTAGTGAATCTCTTTCGAGAATGAAGATATATCATTGGTATAAAACTTGCTTCGAGGTTTTATGATTATAGTTGGCCTGGTTGGTCTAGTCAGTATAGTAAACATACTGGGAATAATCGGGATGATTGGAATAGTTGAGATATTGACATTCTTCTCGGCGAATTTTGTCTTACGCGGCTGGGAGGTCATCGGACTGATCGTCGGTTGCCTCTGTCTCGGCGCGGCGCTGGGGATTTTCCTCGTGGCACTTCTTAACGCAAACACTGGTCCTTGATTATGATCCACGAACTCGCCGCCCGGCAAATTCTCGCACTAGCTGATCAAGGGAGTTCCGTCGAGGAAATCTCCTTGGGTCTAGAAATCCCAGTCGAGCTCGTCAAGCTCGTACTCTCGCGAAACGCCACAAACGCCGATCGAGACATAACCGACGAGCAACTCGTCGCGTTACGACAACGTGCCTATGCTCTCGCCATGCAAGATGAGTGCCTTCCTGTCTCGGCGCGAATGGTCGAATTTCTTGTCGAACGCGACAAGCCCCGTGAGAAAGTTCAAGTCTCCCCTATTGTCGCAATCAACAATGCATTGGTGGTCGCCAATGAGCAGTTCAAGGGACTCCTTGATGGATTCAAGAACGAAAAGGTTGTCTCCTGAAAATCCCCCGCTTCCCCAAAGCCTCTCAAGAAGAACTCGACAAGCTTAAGAAGCTCGTCGTGAAAGTGGAGGCGCATACGCGGGTCTTCAAAGGCACGGCTGAAAGCGTAGTAGTTCCTCCTGCAATTCCTTCTATCTCCGACGTAAAATCCTTTCTTGATACGCCTACCCCGGAAACCCCTGGCCCCTTGCTCGATAAGAGAACTAAAATTTATCGAGATTCGGTCAGAGACGGTGGCGAATTCTTCACTAACATCGGCAATCTTGAAGTAACCCGTGAACCTTTAGCCATTGATAACCCTGTTCAATGGCTACTTCTCCTCAAACCTGAACTCAAACCTTATCGCTGGCAGTTCGAGGAACTCATGCGCTCGGCCGGTTACCTTGAAGTTAACGGCGGAAATCTTGGAGTCAAAACTCCCATTGACGACCAGCACCCATACAAACTCGTCCTCCCCGCTGCGAACGGCTCCGGTAAAGATGAAATTCTCATCGCCACCTTCTCGACCTGGTTCGCCGTCACTGGGGTGCGAAATCGAGTGATCATAACATCTTCTTCTTTCGAGCAAACTAAGTTCCAGACAGAAGTTCATATCCGCGATCTCTGTACCCGCGCGAACAAGAAATTCGGCAAACTCTTCTCCTTTGTCGCCTTTCACTACGTCGTCCCCGAACTCGGCTCCGAGATCAAACTCTTCGCCACCGACGAAGCAGGTCGCGCCGAAGGTTACCATCCCTATCACGGCGGAAAGATGGCACTGATCCTCAATGAGGCCAAGACCATCAAGGAAGACCTCTTCGACGCGATCGACCGTTGTACGGGATATTCTCATCTGTTCTACATCTCATCTCCTGGCCGGCGAAAAGGGAAAATGTACAAATCGGCCGGACTGGCTATTCACTACCCAGCAACTCCCATTCTCGGACAGTTTTTCTGCCGCAAAGTCACTGCCTTCGAGTGTCCCCACATCCCCAAAGCCCACATCGATGCGATGATCTATGAGAAGGGTGAGAACTCTCCCTGGGTGAAATCCTCCATTTTCGCCGAGTTCTCCGATTTCGCCGAGCCTGTTGTCATCCCCGAATACTCCTGGAACAAGTGCCTAGAGAATCCTCCCAAGGAAACTGGATCTGATATTGGTATCGGCCTGGATCTTGCCGGTGGTGGCGACGAGAACTCAATCTGGGTGCGCAAAGGAAACAAACCAATCTTCGACTTCCACTTCACGATGTCCGACACAGAAGTCGCCGCGGATGTGATCGACAAGCAGCTCTCTCCCTGGAAGTCTTCCGAATACATCTTTCGCGCCGACAACGGCGGAATTGGCCAGGCGATCATCGACAAGCTCCGAACCAAAGGTTGGCGCGTTCGGCGAACGAACAACCAATCTCCTGCGTATTCCAAATCCGAATTTCTCAATCTCGGCGCAGAGCTCTATTTCGGTGTCAAGCGTCTCATCGAACGTATCGACATAATCCTCCCCGCCAACAATCCAACCCTTAAAGAGCAACTCACAACTCGCCGCTACAAGGGTGAAGAATCTTCCCAGGGTAAACTTGCCCTACAGTCCAAAGCAGAAGCGAAAAGCGAGGGTCTACATTCCCCTGATCGCGCCGACGGATTCGTGTTGTGCTTCTCCTCTTATCGAGTCGCACGCGCCGAGGACAAACCTAAAGCGCCGGTCAAGAGCTACTCGATCCGAGAACTCCTAGAACTTGAACGAAAGGGACTTCTCGTACTCGGCGGTTCGGCGAAACCTGAAATGAAAGGTAAATACTCCATTTTACAGAAAGTATGAACACTGTCCTAGACGACACAGAACAACCTCTACCCTCCATCGACTTCCGTAAGGAGTGCGAGCAGATCGACGCAACTATCGCTGCCTGGTCCGAGGAGGAACGGAAGTGTAAAACTCGCCGCGATCTCCGCGAAAATAAGCGTTCCGTCCACGAAGAACGGCAGAAGCAGACCATCCTTGAAGATGAGACGATTATCCCAGACCGCACGATCGACTCCAACATCAAACGTTCCAAAGTCAACTACTCCAACTACATCACACAGGCTAAGCGTGCCCTAATTATCACCGACGTTGAGTCTCCGCAGATCTCAATCGCGCCTCTCGAACTCTGGTTCGCCCGCGGAATTCGCTACCCGCATTGGAAGAATCCTTGGTTCGAGTTGATTGACTCAATGCACGTTCACGGTGGCGCCGCACTCGAAGTAACCTACGATCCCTCCAAGCCGCTCAACGTCTCTCTTGAATATATCCAACGCGACTTCTTCATCATTCCACTCCAGACCAAGAACATTCAAGCCTGTCCTCGCGTAATCCGCTGCTACGAAGTCTCCTCCATCCAACTCCAGGACTTTACCAAGCAATACAACTTCGACGCGGCGATCGCCAATGAAATCTATGAGAAGTTCCACAAGAAGGACGAGTTCATTAAGATCTATCGCGTCCTCATGAAGATTGATGGACTTGTCTACAACGCATGGTACTCCAAGGATTCCAATCGAGACTGGCTCCGCAAACCAATGCTCCACGACATCGGACTACTCGACTTCGACCCGAAGGTGATTTCCCAGAACATCCCAATGCCCTCTCAAGTCCCCGGACAACCTCCCCAGATGGTCCCAATGTTCCTCTCTCCACTCTGGCAATCCCTTCGCGAGCAATACGCCAAACCGCTTCCCCTTCGTTTGTATCCAATCTTCTGGTATCCCTATCGGATCACAGAGAACCTATCACTCCTCGACGGCCAGGGTCGTGTTTCACTCGATCTCCACGTCCAGGAGGCGATGACAAGTTTGATCTCAGACACCGTCAACGGCGCGCACAGAGCTTCTCGCTTCTATCCCTACGCCAAATCTGAACCTGGCAGCGACGGCAAACTTCTCGAACTCGGGCCGCTAAAACATGGTTGTGTCGTACAAGGCCCCGAAATTGGGTGCTTCCAACCAGCATACCCTTCCCCAATTCTTCTCTCTGTTCTCCAAGCGCTAAAAGTCGGCAACGCCGACCAATCCGGCCAGATGGACTTCTCCACTGTCGCGCGAAAAGACGCCAACAAAACGGCCCGAGAACTCACACTCGCCAACCAGCAAACCCAAGTCGTCGAAACCGCCGATATGGATGTATTCTCCTCCCCAGTTCTCCAAACCTTCGCCTTGATGTTCAATGTCGCCGTTCACCAATCTATCTTTCTACTCTGTAAACGTCCTCCCAACCCAGAGCTCCTTGTTGGCGACTATAACCTACAATCGGCCGGTGACGTGGAAGTCGTCAAGCGCGAAGAGGACAAACAGAACGCCAAAGAGTTCTTCAATATCGTCCAGGGAACTCCTACGGCCGAGAAGATCCTCCAATTTCTCATCCAGCGATTCTTCCCCGATCAGGCGGATGAGTGGCTCGCCGCTCTACAACAACCTGATCCAAAGGCAATTATCGCGCAACTCCTAGAAGTAATCAAAGCAATCCCACAAAATGATATCCCAGAACATCAACGAGGAGCAGTTCAATCTGTTGTCGCAACAGCATCAAACCTGGCTGGACTCCCCAATGACCAAAATGCTCCTGGAGCACCTAAATCAAGCCAGAATGGAACTCCTCCTCCAGGCAATGCGATGCAACAAACGGCGCGAAGCTGACACTATAGCCATCTTACTTGAGAAAGCAAACCAAACTGACACACTAATCACATCTATTAACTATGGACCAAGACACTGGAACACCGGCGAGCTCGGACGAATCATCAGTCTCGACGGAGACAACGGCGGAAACAACTCCAAACCAGCCCAGCCAAACCGAGTCCTCATCTGAAAGTACGGCGATTCAGAGTACTGACTCGACTAAAACACAGGTACAGGCCGAGCCAAAAGCCACCGTCAGAGACGCGGTAAAAGCCTTCACCGACTTCTCCCAGAAGGCCAAAGACGGCGGTTTCGAGCGGCTCGCGCCGACCAAACCTGTCCAACCTCAGCCGCAACATCCCAACTCACGTGATTACTCTGGACTTCCGGAAGACAAGATTCCGCTGTTCAAGAATATGTCGAATGCGGCGTTTGCTGAACTCAAGCCACTCTTCCTTGAACACGCCAAACTCAAAGAGGAGAACACCAAACTCAAATCCGACTTCGACGTCGCGTCCAAGTCTTCTTTCTTTGAGAATGAGCAGGCTTATCAAGTCACGCCCGAATATAAGCAATATACAGCGAATATCTCCCAACTCGACGCCGAGATGAATCACTGGCAAGAGCAGCTTGCCAACATCCGTGAAGGTAAACCTTGGGCTCCTCTCGTCTACGACCCACAAGGAAATGTCGTCGTCGGACAAGAACGTCCCGCGACTATTCGTGACGAAGCCTCCATCGTTAACGCAATGACGAAGGGCCATATCCTCAAACAGGACATATCCAACAAGCTCTCCGCACTCCAAAACTCCTTCATGACGGGACACAAATCCTTCACGGCGAAATTCCAAGAAACTGTCGACAAAGTCTTTGAAGGCGCCGACAAGGAAGTTCTCGATAAGGCAATGCAGAGCAAGCTCTCCTTGTTCCCTTCCTACACGCATGGCAATCCTCTAGTCAAGGGACTAGCTACTGCAATCGCCGTGATCGAAGGAATGGGAATCCTACTCGAAGAAGCCAAAGCCTCAGCAACGACTGAAAAGCTTAAAACGCGCACGATGACGAGCGCCGGTCCAAGCAACGGCTCTATGGGAACCGGAGCTTCTAAAGGTGAGAAGGTTGACGATATCATGAAGGAGTTTGAACGGGCCAAAGCTCTTGGAGTAGCATAACAAACAAATAAAAATAAAATCAAATGAGACAAATCACCGACCATAAAGTAAACGGACTAAACGAGGCCCTACAAATCGAAGTCCTTGACGAACCAGGGCAAGGAGGAGCTTGCCACGAGTACCAGATTTCCTTGGCACCTGGTACAACCAAACCAGGGTCAGTGAACTCATGGCGCATATCATTCCAAAATGGTTCGGTCAAAGAGGCTAGCTTCAATGGCCTTTCCCAAGAAGCCCTGCTCGCGATTGTGATTGACCGGCTGCGCTCGTTCCAAGCAGGGCCGTTCAGCACAAAAGATAATGCAGTTGCGCTGACACACATCGAAACCGGCCTGCTCTGGCTTCAAAAACGTACCCGTGACCGCATGGCTCGCGGAGTTGAGGGAACCAATCAAAAATAATGGCACACTTCCTGCTTATCCCTCTTCGTTGAGGGTTGATTCATAGATGCCGCCGTAGATTGTTTGCTCCTACGGCGGCGTTTTTGTTTTCTAATTTCTTCAATTTCTTGGCACACTTCGTGCTAGACCTATTTCTGTTCTTTCAATTTCAGCCACAGAGTTCAGTTCGGGCGAACTCGCCGCTACCTCATAAACTAAGGGCATAGTAACGACGTTGGACGTGCTTCCAACAAGTTATTATTTTCCTTTGTTTATGACAATTCCTTCCGTTGACCAAAATATCTGTGGTTCATGGAACGAGCAGCAGCTAAACCTCTATAACAAGCTGCCGTTCTATCTTCTCGAAGCCGAGGCTAAGTACCGCAAAAACTGGGTCGTCTACAAGCCTCTTCTCGGCACTGTTCCCTGGAAAGCTAACTCTGGCGACACGATGCGTCGTGTCATGGCTGAGCCGGCTCCAGTCATCCGCCAGGAAGCATATCCCGCAGTTCTTGCTTCCATTCCCAACGCGGATATCTACAACTACCGTGAGCGCACGGCGGACACGAAACTGCGCATGCAGGACTTCGCCTCGCCGCACTTCTCCTACCTCCCAGAGTTCCAGGACTTCATGAAGCACATTGATCGTACGACGATGAACATCAATCGTCAGATTACGATCTTCGAGGACGTGTTCTACCGAACAATGCTCTTCCACCACGCTCCTTACGTGTATGTCTCAGGAGTTGGTATTGTTGCGGCGCCAACTGGCGATCCCAGCTCGGATGGTTCCACCGGCAAAACCAATGCCTGGTTGCAGGCGCAAATCGCGCTGCTCTCTGCCGCGAATCCCGGCACTCTCACCTTCCAAGAGATCTGGAAAGCTCTGAATGAGTTTGAGCAAACCGTCGGTGCAACTCCCTTTGAAGGATCTGGCAAACCGGCCGGCGACTCCAACCCGCTCAACGAGAAGTACTGTCTCGTCCAAGATGCCGAATCTTGGAACAACTTCCTCGACGATCCATGGCTCAAGGAAAATCGTCCCTTGAACATGAACATCGTATCCGAAGCTTACAAGGGTGACCTCTTCGGCCGGATTCGCTGCCGTCTTGAACGCTGGCCGATTCGCTATAAAGTCGGCTTGGACTTCGTTCCATCCCAACCCGTTCCCGAAATTGTTGAAGAGAATCCAAATCGTGAAGACTACGGCCGCACGAAGCCGAATCCTCCCTACGCCCAAGCAACAGATTCCACTGGGAATGGAAATTGTTCCGCTGTTGGCGTTTGTTTCCTGATGGGCGAACAAGCGGCTGATGCCATTTCTGTTGGACCTCCTCCCGCCGAATTCGTCCGTGAAATGGACCAGGGCGCCGCGATCAAGATGAACTGGAACGGCAAAACCTATCTCACGAAGAACTTCCTCATTCCCTGTAAGGACGCAAATGGCAACACTCAGTACACCATGAATGAGTTCGGTCGTTACCTTCGCGCGCAAGGTTCTCTCGCACTGGGGATCTCGATGATTAACATGCAGAACTGTCTGCCAATTCTCTATAAGCGCCGTGGCGGAGTTCTCACCACTCACAGCTAATCACACTCAAGCATTACTAATATGAAGAAACTAATTGCTCTAATCGGACTTCTCGCGGGTCTCGTGTATTCTGCACAAGCCCAGCAAACGATGGTTCTCACGTCGCTCGCGGCGAATACTGTCTCAAATATCGTAGCATTCCCCTGTATCATTGACAACTTCAATGTCGTCAACTCCACGACTAACGTCGCACAGGTGAATTTCTATGATTCGGCCGGTTTGACCACGAACTATGTTCAAGGAGCTTACACAAGCTACGCGAGCTACGCGACTAACTTTAGCGTAGTCTTCACCAACCAAACCGGCGTTCTCGTCACCAACACCTTCGCCGGTATCTACACGGCTCCTACGAGCAACTCCAGCTCGACAAATACACGAGCCTTGTTGTTCTCCGCAATTGTTCCGGCAAATTCCGTTCTCAGCAAGGACGTGAAAATTCAGACGATTCGCGGGCTCAATGCAGTTCCCAATCAGGCTGTGACTCTTGTTACAACTTACCGCACGCAGTACTAGACGAGATGACGAGGAGCCGTCGGAGTTATTGCTTCTCCGGCGGCTCTTTTAACACTAGGCACAATGAAAATACTCAAATCAACTGGTTGTGGATTTTTAATTCTTGGCATCGTAATCAACCTCTTGCCGCAGAGTACTTCCATTGTTCCTAATCTTCCTCCAGCTAGCGGCAACGCCAATCAGTATCTTAATGGCATCTTCCAGTGGGGAACACCTTCTGGGGGCGGCAGTGGGTCGGCTCCAGTAGGTACTGTGGTAACTAACGGCACCGGATCAGCGAATGATATTGCTGCGTTTATCACGCCAACGAACATCACTAAAGCCACGAGTGCGCAGATTCAGGCGGCGCTGGGGCAGGTGTATCAGGGCACGAATACTAAAAGTGCTACAATACCGGCATTAGGGTCCGGAAGTACAAACTTAGTCGTAGATTACCTTTATTCAGACCTTTACCTGGAAACATCGACCAACATGAATCTTGCGTCGTTCGGTAACACTGCAACGCATGGATCGACGACGGTTGGCACCATACTAACGATTCTAGCAAACGGCGGAAACGTAATCGTCAATAGCGGATTGGGATCAATCAAGGTGGCAAACGCTTCGGTCGCTTTCCCGGTCACCATCACGAATGGCGATTGGGGTGTGTTCTCATTCAAGAGCTACGGATCGAACGCAACCAACAACGGGGTGGCTTTCTCATTCATCCACTAATGCACACGTTGATCCTAATTGGGTTTTTGGCTCAGGCGTGGACCTGGGTTGACCCGGCTTTCATGGCGGCGAGCGGTAAGAAAACCACCTACGATGTTTTTGTGGCTGCCGGCCAGAGTAATATGCAGGGGTATTCACCAGGAAGTCCGGCCGCTCCGACCGTTCCTTCTGGTGTAGGATACCTTTGGCTGCAAAGCTCTAACTCAATTGTTGACGTTGCCACGCAGAACCCGGTCAGTTTCAGCGGCACCACGAATGGCCTGCTGAACCCGTTCGTATTGCAGTACAACGCGCTAACAGGAAACAAGGTGATCATCATTTACGCCGCTGTTTCGGGCAGCGGAGTCATCCCTAGCGTTTCCTATTCAGGCGGCAACTGGTCGGATACATGGAAGACAAACGCAACGGTGCAGTGGACCAACTGTATTAACTATCTCCGCAATTCGGGTCTGACCTATCGCTGGCGTGGAACTCTCTGGTGCCAAGGCGAGCAAGAGGCATTACCCTTGCAGCTTGCGACGACGACCAGCAACCAACTAAATTCCGCCTACAGCAATTTGTGGGGATATTTCAAGACGAACATGCCAGGGATTGTCGGCGGGGACGCTCCAGTGTTGGTACTACGGACTGCGTCCACGACAACGAGCCCAACGCCAGTGATAATTCCAACCGAAGATAATCCTTGGTGGAACACCGTTCGAGCAACGCAGACCACTCTCTGCTCTAATCTTACAACGACTGCTAGAATGGTCTACTGGTCCTCGCTTTGGTTCAATCGTGACGGCATGATAAATGGAACCGCCATTCCGCATTGGACACAGACTGGGTATAACTTTGCAGGGACGAATCTTGCCAATGAAATTTCGGCTCCCGGTAGCACCTTTGTCACGCCAAACAAATTGACCATCCTTTCCGTGACTCCAGGGAACATGCTTGACACCCTGACCTGGACGCCTCCCACGGTCAATTATCGCTGGTATCGCATCTACCGCTCACCCTCCGGCTCAAATGCATGGACATTCATTGATCAGATCACAAACTCCCTGACTTCTTACATTGATGCCTCGAGCATCACCAACGGCAGTGCATACGATTATCAGGTCAACACGCTCAATGAGTATGCGGAGACGGCCGGGGTAGTGGTCACTAATATCACCCCATCAGGAGTAGTCAGCCCAACTCCTTTCCTTCTGCTTTCGTCGGCTGATGGATCGTCTGTCACAAACCTTTGGAACACATTATCCAATTCCAACCTAGTAAACGGACTTAACAGCTTTATCCCTTGCACGCTTCCATTCAACGCGAGTGGATCGACGCTATACGACCTTACCACCAATCGCACCATGGCTTTGACCGGGGTATCTATTTCCTCCAATGGAATCAGCTTCGCCTACGCCGGGAGCCTGTCCTCTAAAAAGGCAGTGACGAGTTCTGGTGTTTTGCCGACGAATGGGCCTTGGTCAATGCTGGTTGTCATATCCAATTACATTTCAGACGGGCAGTATTGGGTTGCCGAGAGCACAGACGGATCATCGGCCAACGGGACGTTCAACTATCTCGCTGGGAGTGGCACCTCGAATGGAGTTGTCAGCCTCGCATGTGTCATTGATAGGACAGATTTTTGGTCGAGCCATTACCAGTCCTCTTCAACTCCGACAAACATTTGGGATACTGGCCTGCATGGTTTCCTGATCGCTTATGACGGCACAAATGGTTTCAAGTTTTACGAAGGAAGCTCAGGATCGCCAATCAAGACGGTCGCAGGACCTACTTCCGCATACACTTGGGAAATTCCAAAAAAGACATTGATCGGAAGGAGTGCGGCGAGTAGCGGAATGAACCCACAGATGGATTTTAAGGCGATAGCGGTATGGAACAAAGATCTCAGTGCTAACTGGCTGAGTGTTTATGCTGCCGTGAAGGCGGGACTAGGTTTACCATGAGACTCTTCCTCGCACTCCTTTTCCTCTCCCTGTCGCTCTCGGCGCGGGCGACGAATTTCTACATCGTTCCTGGTGGAACTGGAGACCAGTCGGGTTCGAGCTGGTCCAATGCCATGGACGGTATCCAGACCGGCTCTCTTGTCCGCGGTTCAACAAACTTTATAGCCAGTGGCAGCTATGGTGCTCGCCAGTTCACGACGGCCACGAGCGGCACGACTTACATTTACTTCAAGAAGGCTACGGCCAGCAGCCACGGCACCGACACTGGCTGGCAATCTTCGTACGGCACTGGCCAGGCCGTGTTCACCTCCTCGGGCGCCTGCTGGGATCTACGCACGAGCTACCTGGACTTCGACGGCCAAGTAGGCGACGGGTTCACCTCGACGTGCGGGTTCAAACTCAAGAGCACCTACGTCGGCAGCTCAAATCAAGGCGCGTGGAACGTCTACGGCGGCCAAACTGCGACGCACATCAACACGCGGCACGTAGAGATCGAAGGCATGGGGCCGGACGTGGACGGCAATCACCGCGGATACGGAGTAGCCGTCTTGTCGCTAACCGGTTCCGATTACCTCTGGCAGTACTGCTACATCCACGACGTGGACGCATGGATCGCTCCTGGCACGAGCCCAAACTGCACGATCGACCATTGCTATCTCAAAAACGCTGGGTCCTCGAGCGCATCTGACCACGGCGTTGGCATCTCGTTCTCTGGTTCAAACGTGACGATCTCGAACAACCGTTTGGAGAACATGCTCGGGAACTCGAACACGACGTACATCGAGCCGCAGAGCTTCCCCGATGGGATTTACGTTTACGGGAACGTCTACCTCGCCACCGACCCAACGGCCGCGACAACGCAATGGGCCAACCTTTGCACGCCTTCCTCAAGCTGGTATCAGAACCACACTTACTATTACAACAACACGTCCTACGGTTTGGTAAACGCCGGAGTCTCTCTTTACAACATCGGCACACCTGTTCCCGGAGGGCTCGTATCGGTGATTCAGGACAATGTTTGGGTTGGAAATTCTGACACGTTCGAGGGATTCAATAATGCTGCCATGGCGAATAACAACATTCTCCCGAGCAGCCTGTCCCCAAGTTTTGCAAACGCCGCTGATGGAGATTTCCATCTGACGGCTCCGACCGCTAATGGAGTCAGTCTTGTCTCACCCTACAACGTTGATCCGGACGGCGTCACCCGCGTTATCGGCGCGTGGAGTCTCGGTGCATATCAATACACAGGAGCCGTGACTCCTCCCCAACTCCCTCAGATTTCCTTCTCCCTTGCATCCTATTCTTGCAACGAGACCGACGGCTCCATCACACTTACGATCACCAAAACCGGCGCAGGTGCCGCGACAGTCTTCTTCAATACTGCTCCTGGATCGGCAACTGGCGGAAATGACTATTCTCCCACGAATATAACAATCAGCTTTCTCTCCAGTGATATTCAGAAAACCATTCAGGTTGGAATAATCGACAGCCACACGCTCCAAGCTCAGCCAAGGACATTTTTCGTTAACCTCTCTAATCCAGTCGGCGCGATTCTAAATCTTTCCATGGCTATTGTGTCAATCAACATGAACAGCGTACCACCTGTGATCTCTCTACAGTGGATCACTAACGCAGTCGCATTCCAGCAACCTCTAAGCTTCCCTACGAATATTGCCTTTCGCGTCTCCCGATCTGGAAGTTCCAACGGTGCTATTAGCGTCAACTGGGCCACACTTGATGGAACGGCGATTCATGGCCACGACTACACGCAAGTTTCTGGTATCGACAACTGGGCCGATGGCGACCTGGGTATCAAAACTAACCTCGTGTCTTTCATTCCATCTGGAGATACTGGATTTACAAACCGCACCATGACAGTTGTGCTGTCCACGCCATCCGGCGCCGGCGCAGTTCTTGGTAGCTATATCACTGAAACCGCCATGGAGATCCTCAACAATCCCACAACTCCGACTAACAATGGCACAATCTTCCTTTCCGCGCCCACTTACAATACTTCTGAGATCTCAACGAATCTTGTAATCTCGATCTCCTGTGTCAATCTCGTCAACCAAACGGCGAGTATTCACTATTCCTTCTCAAACGTCTCTGCGACAAATGGTGTTGACTACACTGGAATCCCAGCCACTCTCACCATCACAACCAATGGAATCTACAATCTCAATATCCCCATTCCCTTCACCGGCAAAACTGGCCTGCAACCACTGACGTTCTTCTTCACTCTCGATTCGCCGATTAACGCCAATCTCGGACTCTCTCAAGCTTTGGTCTCCATCCAACTTCTTCCCACTGCGACCATAAACTCCGTGATCACAATGAAGGGCATCATTCTTCAAGGTAGCTCGACCCTCAAATGAAAAAACTCGGCTTTCTAGCTCTTCTAGTTTCGTCGTTGGCGGCACAAGGCCAAGTTATTGGTCTTAAATCCCTCGACACGAATTCCTTTGAGATCGTCGGAAATCTGGTTCGCGTTCGTGGGATGAACAATGCGAGCAATATCACGTACATTTTCTATTCAACTAATGTCTTCGCGACGAACATCTATGCGATTACTCAAGTCGTCTCCAACATTGTCTCGGCCAACATCAATGGTACTGTTGACACGTTTGCGTCCTTCGGGCCGGATGGAAGTTCTCTCCGGAATGGAGTGATCAACTATGATAGATCTAACCAGGTAGTCAATATCAATGTTCCTGGAAACACTAATGGAACAATCGGCAGTTCTGGTAACCTTTATCTCACTCCGGCCGCCGGAGTAGTATCGACACCCAGCCTGATCTCCTTGACCAACACGATTAATGGTGCGGTCAATGTGGTGGCTTACGGAACTGTTGGAGATGGTGTCACCGACGACACCGCCGCGATACAATCGGCGATCAATGCTGTTCAACCTACCGGTGGGAGTGTGTTCCTACCAAGGGGAACCTACGCAGTGGCACAGACCCTTTCTTTACTTGGCACCAACATCACTTTCTATGGCGATGGGGCAACCCTCAAGAGCACCAGTCCGGTCACGAATGCAGTGATGCTTTCGGTGGAGGGCCAGCAAATTCGAGTCTCGGATCTGATTTTTGATTTCAATTATCGCAATGCGCGTGGCCTTTTCATCGGTAACTATCCATCTGGTACAACTCGATCAGTCACGATTGATCATTGCGAGCTGTCCCATTGCACCAATTCGGCTTGGGCATGGGGAGCGATCACAGTAGCGGCTTACACGGCCTCGTCGAACAACGTGGATGGAGTCACGATTTACGATTGTTGGATTCATCATAACACCAATGCCAGCGGAGTGAGCGTCTACGCTGATAACGGGCTGTTCGTGAAGAACGTGAGGGTTCTTCATAACCGGTTTTATGGCAACGTCGGCAAGGATATTGTCTTTGATCAGAATTGCACCGAGTATTTAATTGATGGAAATCACTGCGAGTTCAATGACGGCGGAATTCATTTGGAAAACGACGGGATTGGTCAGGTGCTGAATAACGTCATCACCAACTGCAATGCAAATCAGTCCATCATCGGCGTCCCAGGGCATGCCGTTGCAGTTTTCTTAGCCCACGATGTAACTCTAGCTCACAATATTATCAGTGACATTCCGACCAATCGGTATGGGTTTTACGTCAACAATAATTCGCAGAACATCAAGCTCATCGCCAACGAAGTGACGGGCGGTCAGTACGGAGCAGTCATCGATTCCAGCGCGAACATCACCGCGTCTGGAAACACTTTCCTATCGCCAGGCAGGAACGGAATTTACGTCCACTCGACGACGCACTCTACTATCACCGGGAATATCGTCGGAGACCCAAATGTCGGCGCCGACACGAACTCCATCGGAAACGGAGCGGGCATATACCTCGATTCGTCGCTATTTAACGACGTGAACGGAAACCTTTGCTACGACGACCGGTTTGGGTCTTATTTGATGGACTACGGCATCGTGGATCGATTCGGCGGTGTGGGAAATATGATCGTCAACAATATCTCTAGGAATGCCATCACCAATGCCGTCTATCGGGAAAACGCTTTCCCTGGGTTCAACTGGGATGGAGTGTCCGCGGGTGACTTGGGTGCCACCAATGCTCCAGTTATCTCAATTTATGCTTCGGGTGGTCACGGCAATGGTCATCTGGCCTATGGATTTAGTGGATACCCTGGCACAGGCATTGATCTCTTTGGGGCTGATGACATGGATTTCTGGACAGCCGGGTCTCCGAGAATTCGAGTGAACTCGACCGGGCTACTACCAAACTCGCGTTATGCTCTTGGTACTTCGGGAAATCCTTGGGGTGATTCGGTCGTCCATAGCTTGACTTCGGATGGATCGATCGTGCTTACCAACAATGAGGTTGTCTACTGGTACGACTCATCGGCCAGCCTTAGAAGCATGCTCTCTCTCGACGGTGCGAACGTGTTTCACGTCAGCAAATCTGGAACCCCAGCTCACGTAGATGGAATTCTATCCCCGCAGGCCGGGATTGATTTCGTTCACCCTAATAACATGACCTCGGGATCTCTCGCACTCGTAGATGGTTCTGGAAATTTGGTCAACATTCCACCAGTCGCAAATACGACGCTCCAGAGCGACGGCGCAACGTGGTTTTCTACGACAGGAATAAACCAGACTAATACCTGGACTGCGACTTTGACGAATTGGACAATGGTTGTAACCCGCGGTCTCATCACAAGTCTAACCCATAGTCCCTAACAAATGGATTCTCAAATGACAACACAAGAGCTCGTTCAATTTGGTACAGTAGTTGGAGTGGCTGTTACGGCCGTAATAGGCTATCTCAACTCTAAGAAGGCCGACAAGATACAATCCATCGTTAATGGACCTCTCTCCGCCGCGCTGCAAACCGTAGCCACGGTGACGAAAGAAAACGCCGACCTCAAAGCTGCCGTTGCGGCGCGGACAGGACATCCAGATGACATGGTAAAGTCCATCATTGCCCAAAGTAAGGCCAATGATGCCGACGCCGTAAACAAGAATCGCATAGAAGGAAAGAACTCATGACAAATATCGATTTTATCTCTAGACTTGTAACACTGCGTGTTCAGGCGGGGATATTAAAAAACCTGTTGAACACTCTAGGTCCAGATGTTCCACAGGTCACGAAACAGGACCTAGAGAACAAACTAAAAATCATTATGGCTGACATCGACACAATTCTGCAAGATGTTACTGACGAGAGTTCTATTATCGACGGAATTACCACGTTGATCGCCGGACTCCAACAACAAGTCAAGGACGCACTTGCCAACGGCGGCGCCGATCCGACTCTAACGGCCAAAATCGCCAAGATCCTCACACTGTCTGACGCGAACAAGACCAAACTCGCCGCGGCACTCGCATCCGGAACTCCGGTTGCTCCTCCAGTGCTGACCTTCGCCGTTGGCGACACTGTTCCGGCTGGAACCGTCGTTCCAGTCGGTCTGATCGTGAAGGACACAAGCACCGGGGATGTAATCGCGCCGGGATCGACGGTGCCCACTACTGGCTCGTACACTGTACAAGCCAGCTAACACTATGGACACAAACCTAGATGACCTGAGAGCCTATCTCAAAACGGCTCTCTCCAATCACACTGCGGTTGACCTCAATCCGATCATCGACGATGCTTTCATCCGTTTTCAGCATCGTGCCGAGCCGGCGAAAACTACCACTTTCGCCTACAAGTCCGGACAAGTTGTTGCTCCTGGAACAGTTGTTCCACCGAATGCACTTGTTCGTAATGAGGAAACTGGAGATGTCGTCGCGCCGGGCCAGCCTGTTCCCACCAAGGGAACATTCAGGTCCATGGGCGATCGGCTCCCAGCAGTTCCTCCACCTACGGTGACTCCAACCGTGCCTCCAGTAGCTCCCGTGCCTCCTAAAACCAAGTAGCTCAGTTGCTTAGCCCGTCGTTTCGGCGGGCTAAGCCTCTCTTATGTCACCTTTACTTTTGATACTTTTGGTCCTGCTAGTCCTCGGATGTTTCGGCTCATATCCCTCCTGGGAGTATTCCAGATCCTGGGGATATGCTCCATTCGGCGGATTGGGACTTGTCCTAGTCATCGTCATCGTTATTCTCCTTCTACGACGCTGACATGAAACTCAGAGATCTCGACTGGGGAGATTGGTTTTTTGCTCTCATGAATGCGGTGATCGGTGGCGGTGCAAGTAGCGTTAGTGGATGGTTCGGCGCAATCGGCGCGCAGAAAGCTGGTATGAACGTTCCAGACATGAACTGGGAAACACTTTGGATCTTCTGGATGTCCGGATCTCTCGCGGCGCTCTTTTTCTACCTGAAACAATCTCCTCTACCTCGTATTACCTCTGAGAAAACAACAACTGTAACACTGAAAGAAACAACCACGGAAGACTCACAAAAGAAGCCATGAACGCCGAATTTGCACCAGTTGTCCGCACCATCACTGAACATCTCGAATCGGCGGAGCGCTTGATGAGAACTCTCAGAGCTAGCCCTCATTGGGCCACCAAGGAGGATCTCGAAGCGATGGAGAAACGGCTACTCGCGGCGATTCTCAATGCACCAGAAGCCATCAAAACTACTCTAAAACCATGAAAGCAATCATTCTCGGCCTGATCGGATTCTCGGCGTTACTCGCACAAGCTCAATCTATCATACTGCCAGATGGAGCGACCTACACGCTCTCGACAAACTACGTCACAAATGTCGTCTCTACTGTTCGAGTGGAAGAGATCTCAACTCCGTGTCCCGAATGCGGTGGTCCGGACCATCATGAACGACTTTACCAATTCATGATCAGCTACGGGAACGCGAATCGAACACTCGTGGTCGATGGACATACCAACGTGATCATTTCGGCCGTCGGACCGACAAACCGCTGGTTCGCGACCAACGTAGTTTTGAAGCTAGCACCGGCGATAACTCGACAACCTGGTTGGCAGATCAATCCGACTTATCCCTTGTTTTTTACGACAAATCTCATCACAACAAACTTTTTGGGAAACGTCCTAACACAAAGTAACACAACAAAATAAAATATGCACTATCGAAATGGCAGAGAAGCAAAAAACGGAGACAAGATCATTCAGCTCAGTGGGGACGGGAAAGTAACGGCTGTTGGCGTTCTCTACGATGCCACTCCAGGAAATGATTATTGCAACGGTTCCATCGCGCAGATTCAATCTCCTCGCGAAAATGCTTGTATGTGCGATTGCCTTCACATCGAGGATCTTGCGGCTATTCTAGCCGCGAAGGGTCTGGATAAAAGACCAGTAGGTAAATGATTCAAATCAGATTCCAATTATGAAAACTCTATTCTCAGCAATCCTCCTCGCGGCGCTCACAGGATGCGCAGGTCCTCTGGCAAAAGTAGCTCGAATCTGGCCGGATGGCGCGAGTGTCGCCGTCGACGAAGTCACAGTGAACGTGTCCATGTCCGGCGCGGGTTCAATGGTTGTCAAGGGCGTCCGCTGGACCGGCACAAACGGATTTCCAATCCCTGGAACCAACACCGTGACGATGACGACAAATGTGGTGAAGATCGTAAATCAGTGAGAATGCCAACAACCAAATGACTTACAACGAAGAGTGGATTTTATCGCAGATTCGCCGGCAAAACGAGCTGATCGTTTATCTGCTCTCCGTCATCGGCAACAGTGGTGGCGGCGGTGGAGTTGCGAACTTCATTCAATACGGCACAGCGAATCCCAACGACGCGGCGATCTTGCCCGCAAATCTCTCGATCGGCGGTTTCTACGATCAGGTTGACAGCGACGGTGATACAGTCTTCCTCTGGATCTGGGTGAACAACAAATGGCGATGAGAATAGCAGTTGGAATGATCGTCTACAACGACGCGAGGATGCTCAATCTTCTCGCGCATCGTTACACGGGATTGTTCAATGGATTCATCGTCTGCGACACGGGTAGTACTGACGGCTCGCTTGAAGTGGCTAAGAATCTAAAAGCTCACGTCAAATCCATTCCCTGGAAAGACTTCTCCACGGCCCGAAACCAAGTTATCACACTCGCCGAGAATCTCGGCTATGACTACCTATTTGTCATGGACGCCGATGAGGCAATCCTAGTCGAACATATGTCTGTGATTCGTAGTCTCGCGGCGATCTCGGCCTATGCCTTTCCGCGGCTCGAATTCATCGACGACAAAGATCACATCAACCCATTATTCTATCCAGATTTCCACGTACGCTTGTTTCCATTGAAGCAAGGTTTCCACTATCGCGGCGCACTCCACGAAGTTGTCTTCCAGAACGGCGACAAGGAAAATTCCATGGTCGCAAATAAGGTGATCAAAGTTCCGTTCGTGCCGATTTTCCACTACGCGAAGATCAAACCCGTTCAAGAGCTTGCATTGAAATACGAGAATCAACACCGAACGGCTGCCAATCTTCCCCGTCTCGACACTTGCCAGCAGCCGATTCCCACTTCCTTCTCTCAAGGAGTGAAACTTCGCTACTACGGACAGACTCCTTTATGAAGGCACTTGTTTACACTGGAGGTCTCGGCGATATCGTGAACAAGTTCTACTATCACGATGGATACAATACGCTCACTTCCGATATCTCAGTGGTCATCCACTCCCACAATCCATTCGTGTATGAGCTATTCACTTACCATCCGGCGCATCCCTTCCTACACATCCTGGAATGGGACTGGACGAATACGGAGAAGCCCGTTGGATTCGAAGAGTATGGAAAAGTCGCCGAGCAGAAGGACGTGGTGTTTTATCCTTCCGTGTCCGATCGGCGTGTACTCGCCGGAATCCCGAAGGACTACATCGTAACATCCTTCGGCGCCGGCGAGGAATCTCGTTGCTGGCCGTGTGAATATGCTCGTGATGTGTTCAAGGCGGCAAAAATTCCTGTTTGCAATGTTGGCCGATCGTACGGAAATCGCCGCTCGACGCGCTATGAGGTCCCCGGATCAGATTGTATTGATCTCATTGATGCGTTGTCAATCCCAGGCACTTTTGAACTCGTTCGACACGCCAAAGCAGTTATCACATCCCACTCCGCACTCTGCATCCTCGCGCAACGCATGAACAAGCGAATTCTTCTCGGCACGCCGCGTTTCGTTTATGACGCGAACTGGAATGATAAACCTCATCGAGATTCTTACTGCTTTGGACTGAAACGGCCTGGGAATACGGAGTTCATCTTCGATGAGTACAACGCGAAAATCATCCAGTCTTTTCTAGCCTCTTTATGATCGTCGTCGGCGCACACACATTTCAGAGTCACAACGGCTACGGCCGATGGAGTCGTTCTATCGTGGAGTCACTGCAACGACTAGGTTATAACACCTGGATCGCTCCGGCGACAATGGTTCCAATTCCGGACGATCTAAAACACTTAGTCAAGAACGCCAAACCCGACATTATCGTCTTCCCGCCGTTTGTGAAGTCGGATTCTCCTGTGCATTTCACCACCTACGAGTCGACAATTCTACCGTCGAATATGGTGAAGGAGCTCCGCAAACGGAAGGTTATCGCCGTGCTCTCTGAGTACAACAAAACCATGTGTAGAGATTCGGGCATCAAGAATGTGTATGTTTGCCATCCGCAGGTCAAAGCGAGTTATATCCAAGAAGCTCCATTCTCACCCTTCACGTTCACGCACATCGGCGCGGACAACTCCGTCCCCGAGCGAAAGCGAACATCCGACGTGATTAAGGCATTCCTCGCCGCGTTTCCTGTCGAAGACAACGTGCGGCTAATTATCAAGAAATCTCCCGAGGATCAGAAGATTCCATGCTTCGACGCGCGGATAACGTCCATTCACGACAATCTTGAATCATTAAATGCCATCTATGACAAAACGCATGTTGGAGTATTCCCCTGTGGCCAGGAAGGTTGGGGATACTGCCAGAGTGATCTCATGGCTCGTGGTCGGCCGGTGATCGTGCCGTACTACGGAGGCCCGAAGGATTTCGCGAACGCGGCGAATAGCTATATTCTACCTTATCACATGGTCAAAACTCCCCGCAAGATCTACCAAAATCAAGGACTCTGCGCGCGGGTGAAGATTTCAGACATCTCCAAAGCTATGCGATTCGCCTATGAGAACAAGGATGACACGATCCTCAAAGGTGTCCAGGCTTATCGAACAATGCTGGGATTCTCTGAGTCTCACATGGACGCGAAAATAGAGCAAGTACTCCAAGCGGCATGAAACTTCAAGACTTCCGCAAATTTCGGGATGTCACACTGATTCAACCCCAGAGGGTGAATCTGGTGTTACCGGCGTTCACCTTGCCCGCGTCAACCTGGGCTGGCGCATCGGTGATTCTCGCCGAGTACGCTTTTAACAATACAGTCTGGTTTTCCCTGATGATGCCAATCGGCGAATTTGGGAGCAATTTCGTTCCTGCCGTGCGATATGTCAACGGTGACATGGTTGCAAGGTATAAACTCTGGGAGGACGTTGGAGAGCTTTTATACTACCCAGTATACGACGGAGAACGACTCGGCCCGAATGCCGTAGTTGAGATCTGGAGTGTCAACAGTCCGCTCGCGCCGATGAACCCGGCGAATGTCACTTTTCTGTCTTCTGTCGTCAACGTCCCAGAGGACACTTGCTCGACTTGCTGCACCAATCCAAGTGAGACCGATTTTCTCGTTTATCAACCTCCGCAGATTATCAGTCCATATGCGGCTTGCGATCCCTTTTGTTTACCACTTCAAACATTCTAACTATGAACAATAACGACAACGAAGCTCCCCATCCTGGGTTCAAAAACGTAGCGAACAAGATCGCCAAAGAAGGATACGGCGTTCAGGCGGCGCGAGCAATCCTCGCGTCCAAGACACGAAATGCTTCTCCGGCCGCGAAGAAGGCCAATCCGAATCTCAAGAAGGTGAAGGGTTACTAGAATGCCACTTCAACACCTTAAAGCCGGTTTAGATCCAACTGGTCTGCCTTGTATTTCTGTCTCTGCTTTATTACAGATGATAGAAAATGCTCAGCCATATCCGAATCAGGGATTTGTTATCTGGTCTGACTCCGCACCAGACGTAGTCACAAACCCCGAATTCGCCGATTTTCTCTGGGGAAAAACAATAGCGGGAGCAAAGACTGACCAGCTCTACTACTATGATAGTACGTCTTGGCAGGCTTTGCCGTTTGAGATCACAGACGGCAGCATTCCACTGACGGCTTTGTCTCTCATCGGCAGCTCACCAAACTATATCATCCAAGTCAATTCCCTTGGAACGGCGCTTACCTGGGTGAGCATTCTCAACGCAATCGCCAATAACACCTTCCCCACGGCAAAACTACTCACTCCAGACAACACGAATAACTACGTATTGACGAGCCTTCTCGGCACTCCAGCATTCACACTGATCACAGCTCTCGTGAATCAGTTCGCCGCTAACTCAATAGCACTGTCCAAGCTTGTCAACGGAGCGGCGAATCTCTTCCTTCGGATGGCTCCAGACGCGTCTTCGGCGATTTGGACGACAACTGATCTGAGCGATCTCCTTGCCGCTGGAGCCCTCGCAGGACAAGTTCCGCGGCGAAACGCTGGAAACACTGGCTGGGAATACGTCAGTGCCTTGTCAACGCCTGTTTTCGGCGGCTCGAACGAGTTCTTGCAATCAACTGCCGATATTGACGTCTCTTTTGCGCTCCCCGCCGGAAAGTCCTGGACGCGAATCGAGCTTTTCGCCGTGAACTACCTTGACAGTGCCAGCGGCGCTCCAGTCACTCTTCAAGCGACGCTCAAGTGGAATTGTGGAACATTATTGAACACTCCAGTCACAATCTCTGCTCCAACCGGCGTGGGCGACTCTGGTCACTCGATGGGCGCGACGAACGATGCCATGCTGCAATTCAACACGAGGTTTTTCGGCGTGATCCCAGCCGAAATTACGAGTGTCAATCCACTGGTTGTTCGCGGATCGATTGTACTCGGCGGTACGACAACTGATACCATCCAGTATTCCTGGAGAGTTTTTGGAACGGCCTACTATAGCTAATTATGATCTTAAAAGATGTTCTCGACTTCGTCGCGGCTCGAACTGATCTAGTTTCTCGAGATGATTTGCTCCGCGAGGTCAACAACGCTTGGTTCGAGATCTGGAACAGCGAAGATCTGCCGAACTCCGTATTCGAGATCAGTCTCAAGCCAGTGGATAATACGGCACGAATCACATTGCCGTATTTCATCGACGTTGTTCGCGGCGTGAAAGCCAATATCGGCCGACTCCGCGTTGACCTAAATACACCACGTCCCTACTATCAGGATGAGTCGTACTACCAGTCGCCGTACACCTGGAGAATTCTTGGGCAATCGCCGTTGACCAATTCAATCCTCAACGCGACACAACTACGAGTTTCCATTCCCTATAAAGCGACGAAACAGTTCAAGGTGACTATCATCGGGCCGGATGACACGGCGACGAACGTCCGCGAGCAGCTAACCTTTTCCATCGGCACGCAGGAAGTTTGGACAACCCGGCGATTCATCGACGCGACGAGTATCGTGAAGGACACGCTCCTTGATTTCAATGTGTCTATTTCCGGCGCAAACGGCGAGGACTATGGGATCATCCCCAATCTCTTCTACGAGGCGCGAAACACGGTCGTGCAGATCACGGATAAATGTCTCCAGTGCTGCACGAATTGTCGATGCTACGACGTGCTATACAAGACTCCAGCGCCGGTTCTCTACTACGACGAGCAGAGCATTCCCTTTCCGCAGGTGCTCATGAATAAGACTCTTGAGTATATCGCTATGCCGAAAGACGGCCAGGAGAAACGTACTGCGATGTACGCGGCGAAAGCTGACGCGCTGAGTCAGAACTATAACAACAACGATCGCTCGGTCGAGAAACATATGGATCTTGGACGGAATCTCTTTTGCTCCTATACTGGCGGATCGACCAGTTCTGGAAAGCTCTGATCATGCCCGCGCTATTCAAACAAACCTCCTTCTTGGGAGGTCTCGACGCGAAACTCGACGCGACGAAAATCGCCGATGACGCGTATCCGCTATTGGTCAACGGCCGGATTCGCAAGGGTGTCGTTTCGCCGACGAGCAAACACATAGCACTGGCCGGAGTGCCGCAGGGCAATTATCA
>Ga0209579_10000331_pt1 | contig 53999 bp, 52 predicted proteins | sample Coa_R1_2_FD_187152 | JGI IMG/M metagenome (GOLD analysis project Ga0209579, IMG submission 187152) | Surface soil microbial communities from Centralia Pennsylvania, which are recovering from an underground coalmine fire - Coalmine... | ecosystem: Environmental > Terrestrial > Soil >...
ACCTTGCCCCCCGCGCACCTGGCGGCGGGACCTCAGCGTTCCCCGTCCCTGCCGGGCTCGTCGCCGCGCTTTCGCGCCAGCAGGATCTCAAGACAGTGCCGGTCAGCATCGGCTCGCTCACCGTCTTCGCGAACCAGGACCTCGGGAAGAACTTCGGGAGCGGGCGCTCAGTGAGTGTGATCGCGCGCACGCGTCCGGGGGGGCCGGGAGCCCTGGACTCGCTCTGGGCGGCCCTCATGATGTCCAGCTGGCTCGTGACCGCCGCCGCCCTGCTCGGCCGGCGACGGTGGCTGGACTGGTGGTGGACGCCCCTGCGGACTCGGCGGGTCCCCCGGATCGACGAGGCAGAAGCCGTATTCGTGCCGACGCCGGATCCCGACGTTCCTGTCGTTGCGGAGTGCACCGGCAGTGAGGCTGGGGAGCTGCTCGGTGCCGGCACGTGGGCGTCGGAGACCCGTTGATCCCTGGCCACGACCGCCGGGCAGCTCCGGCATCCCGGCGCGCCGGCTCCCGGCTCCGCACCTCCGCAGCGTCCGGGCTGGCCAGAGCCTCGGCGCTTGCGACCGTGGCGGCCCTGGTCGCCGCGGGCGCCGTGCTCGGCACCCGGGCGGGCCACCTCCCGCTGCGGGTCAGGCTGCAACCTCGCGCGCTCGCGGCCCGGGCCGCGCCGGTCGCGTCGCGGTCGTCGAGCTGGTTCTGCACGGGGGGGTCGGGAGCGGCGAACCCGGTCGCGCCGCCGCGCCTGCTCCTCGTGAACGCCGGAAGCCGTGTCCTGTCGGGCACGCTGGACGTGGTCAACGACCGGGGGCGCCGCGCCGCCTCAGCGTTCCGCGTCCCGGCACACGGCCAGGTCGACGAGTCGCCCGGAGCGATCCTCGCCGGCTCGTGGCTCGCCACGCGTGTCGACGCGTCGGGAGGAGGGTTGAGCGTCGACGAGCTCGTCCAGGGACGCCTCGGGTGGTCGGTCGCGCCGTGCGCGTCCGAGACGTCCCCCCGGTGGTACTTCAGCGAGGGGGCGACCGCTCCGGGTGACTCGTTGTGGGTGTCGCTCTACAACCCCGCCGCGGACCTCGCCGTGGTCGACCTCATGTTCGTGACGCCGTCCGGCGAGGCCTCGCCGGCGCCCTACCAAGGGATGGTGGTCCAACCCGGTTCGCTCGTGACCGTGACAGTCGGCCGGTATGTGCAGGACCAGCAGAGCGTGGCCGCGGTCGTGGACGCACGGTCCGGAGCCGTCGTCGCGACCGAATTGCAGACCTTCAGCGCGGGCGGGGTCGCCGGGCTTTCGCTCCGCCTCGGCTCGCCGGTCACGTCGAGGACCTGGATCGTGCCGCGCGCCGCGAACCCGATCGACGGCACAGCGCGGCTCGCCGTCTTCAATCCCTCCGCGCGGTCGCAGCACGTGACGGTGGACGTGCGGCTCGCCAACGGGCCCGTCGCCCCGTTCCTCCAGGTGATCGGGCCGGATACGGTGTGGACGCTCGCAACGAGCGCGCAGCTCCGCATCCCGCCGGGTGCCACCTATTCGGCGCGGGTCGTCGCCGGTGGCGGGTCGGGGGTGGTCGTCGAGCGGTCCGAGGCGGTCACAGCGCGGAGCGCTGCGCCGCGGTGGAACGCCGAGGGGGCCACATCGCTCCCCATGACCGCCGCACGACGCTGGGTGGTGCCCGGCGTCGCCGTCGGACGAGCGGGCCCGGTACCGATCGTGCTCGGCGTCGACAATCCGGGACGCAGGCCGGTGTGGGTGACGGCCTCGTCGCTCGCCGCGGCCGGCGCGCGTCACACTGAGCGCCTCCGGATCGCCGCCGGGTCGTTCGCCGCCATGTCGGTCGGGAGGTCTGCGGTGCTCGTGACCGCGAGCGGTCCCGTCGGGGTCACGGGGGACGCCTCCTCGCCGGGAGCGACCGGCCTCCTCGGTGTGCCCGCCCTGCCTCAGGCCTGATCGAGCTCTTCTCGCGGCCTCAGGCCGGGAGCGGCGGAGCGCTCAGTCGGAGGGCGGTGACGCGTCCGGCCCGCTGCGCCCTTCGCGCCCCTCGGCCGGCCGTTCCTTCGGGTCCCGCTGTGCGTGCGGGGGCGGTCCCGACGGCTGCAGTCCCTGCCTCGGGGTCCCGTATGGGGGTGGCGCGGGCGGGTCGTAGGGGTTCGAGCCAGGATAGCCGGGCGGCGGCTGCCAGGACCCGGGCGGGGGCCACTGCGGCGGTGGCCAGTAGGCGCTCTGCGGCGGCGGGCCGCCTGGCACGGGCGCCGGCTCGGGACGCAGCGAGGCGGACCCGGCGTTCGGGACCACCGGCGGTGCCGCCCCCTCGGGAAGGGCCCCGGCCGGCTGGCGGCCGTTGGCAGCTCCCTTGCCGTTGCTCCCGTTGGCGCCGTTGAACTGGATCGTCTTCTTCTTGCCGTTCTCGTGGACGGGACGGCCGTAGGCCTCGTCGACCAGCCTGCCCACCTCCTCGCCCCCGATGCTCTCCTGTTCGAGGAGCGAATGCGCCACGGCGTCGAGGCCGCCACGGTGCCGCGTGAGGAGTTCGACCGCGCGTTCCTCTTGGGATCGAAGGATCCGTTCGACCTCGTCGTCGATCACCCGGCTCGTGTCCTCGGAGTAGTCGCGGGTGTGCATGAGGTCCTCGCCCAAAAACACCTGCCCCTGCGAGCCCCACGCCATCGGACCCAGTTCGTCGCTCATGCCCCACTCGCGCACCATCTTGCGGGCGAGCTCGGTATTGCGCACGAGGTCGTCGGCGGCTCCAGTCGACAGGTCGCCGTAGATGAGCATCTCCGCGACGCGCCCGCCCATCCGGACACAAAGCGAATCTTCGATGTCCGCCCGCGGGTGGATGTGCCGCTCCTCGACCGGCATCTGCATCGTCACGCCGAGCGCCATTCCGGTCGGGATGATGCTGACCTTGTGGACGGGGTCGGCGTGTTCGAGCACGTACCCGAGGACAGCGTGGCCACCCTCGTGGTACGCGACACGCTCCTTTTCCTCGTCGGAGAGGACGAGGCTCTCGCGCCGTTGCCCCATGAGCACGCGGTCCCTGGCGGACTCGAAGTCGATCATCTCGATGGTGCCGTTTCCACGGCGCACCGCGTGGAGCGCCGCCTCGTTCACCAGGTTCGCAAGGTCGGCGCCGCTCATGCCCGGCGTGCCGCGGGCAACGAGCTCCAGGTCGACGTCCGGGCCGATGCGCTTCCCACGGCAGTGGACCTGCAGGATCGGTAGCCGCTCCTCGAGGTCTGGCAGCGGCACGACGATCTGGCGGTCGAAGCGCCCTGGGCGGAGGAGCGCCGGGTCCAAGATGTCCGGCCTGTTGGTGGCGGCGATGACGACGACGCCCTCGGCGGGGTCGAAGCCGTCCATCTCGTTCAGCATCTGGTTCAGCGTCTGCTCACGCTCGTCGTGGCCCCCTCCGAGGCCCGCTCCGCGCTTGCGACCGATGGAGTCGATCTCGTCGACGAAGATGATGGCCGGAGCCTGCTTCCGCGCCGTCTGGAACAGGTCGCGGACGCGACTCGCGCCCACGCCCACGAACATCTCCATGAAGTCCGATCCGCTGACCGAGAGGAACGGCACTCCGGCCTCTCCGGCGACGGCGCGGGCGAGCAGCGTCTTGCCGGTGCCCGGCGGCCCGACGAGCAGCACGCCCTTCGGAATCTTGGCGCCGATCTCTCGGAACCGTCCCGGCGTGCGCAGGAAGTCGACGACCTCACTGATCTCCTGCTTGACACCGTTGTAGCCCGCGACGTCCTGGAACGTCGTCGTGGGCCGGTCGGTGCTGAACAACCGGGCCTTCGAGCGGCCGATCGACATGATCCCTGACATCTGCCCTCGCGCCTGGCGGCTGATGAGCATCATCAACGCGATCGCGATCACGACGAAGACGAGGTAGGGCAGGAAGGTTCCCCACAGGTTGGCCGGCGGGTTCGAGTAGTTGACCGACACGCCGTCCTTGCGCATCAGCGCCACTGTCGTCTGCGCCGCAGGATGCGGGCCGGTCACCGAGTACGTCTGGCCACTCGCGAGCTTCCCGGTGATCACGCCGGTTGTGTTGTCGATTGTGGCGCTCCGCACCTGGTGGTGCTTCACGTCGTTGCGGAACTGCTGGTACACCATGCCCTTCGCCGACGAGTGCGGCAGGGTCGACACGACGAGCAGCGCCAGGATGGCGAGAATGATGATGCCCCAGACCCAACGCCAGCTTTGTTCCGGGCCCGCTCCAGACCCCGAAGAGCGCGGGGGCATGTTGTCCGGCCGCTGCTGGCTCACCGGCACAGCCTATGCGCCGGTCGGCTCACTCGGTGACCGGGGGTGCAGCGGGCATACAGCGGGGCTGCCGGTCGTACGACTTCCGACTTGCGGGGCCGAGTTGCCGCTTTCGTGAAGCTGCATGCTGGCACGATGACCCCGCAAAATCGAGGGCCGACGGTATCGTGACTCGGTGGCCCCGCCCGGCGACTCCGAGCAAGGCTCGGCAGAGCCGAACGGCGAATTGGTGCTGCCCGGGACCCCCGGGGTGCCTCCATCGCTGAGGTCGGAACCCGTCCAGCCCGTCGCGCCGTCGTACGCACCCGCGTCGCGGCATCCGGCACAAGAGCAACCACTGCCGACCTCGGGCCCCGTCTACGGCGCACAGGAGCCGTCCCGGTCGCACCTCGCACAAGACCGACCGCCAGATCCGCCGGCGTACCCTCCGCCGTATCCGCCCCCGGCGTACCCTCCGCCGTACCCGCCCCCGGCGTACCCGCCGCCGCATCCGCCCTATTCGCCTCGACCCTTCCCCCCCGGTCCGCACGATCCCCACACCGCGTGGTCGCCGGGCACCGCTCGGGTCTATGGACCGCCGCCGTACCCGCCCCCTCCGTACCCGCCTGCTCCCGACCGAACTGGCTGGACCGGCAACGATCAGGTGCCGTTCCTCGACCGGCCGGGCGCTCCACCCTCGACTCGCAGGGACGCCTGGTTCTGGCTCCTGATGGGGGTGGCGGGGTTCGTCATCGGCCAGGTCGTGGGCACCATCTTCGTCATCGTCGCGGCCATCGCCGCCGGCGACTGGAGTCGCCTGCATGCGATCCAAACGATGTCGGAGCCTCCCGAATGGTTCGTCGGCACGTCGCTCGTCGGGCTGTGGGTCGGCTTCTTCCTCGGCCCTTGGATCGCCAGCAAGGTGCGCGGGACGGGGAGGTTCTTCGCAGACCTCGGGGTGCGCTTCAAGCTGGTTGATCTGGCAGGCATCGGCATCGGGGTCGGCGGCCAGATCATCCTCGACGCGCTGTACGCGCCGTTCGTCAAGCACTTGAAGCATTTCACAGCCCCGACGCAACGACTTGTCGGCGCTTCGCACGGCTGGGGCTTCGCGGTCATCGCGATCCTCACCGTCGTCGGCGCGCCCTTCTTCGAGGAGGTGCTGTTCCGGGGCTTGGTGTTCAAGGCGCTCGCGCGCCTCTTCACCCCGCCGCGGCCCGGCCCGTCCCGTCGACGCGCAGTGGGTGTGGGTTTGGCGGTGGCGGTCGACGGGATCATTTTCGGGCTCGCACACTGGGAGCTGTACCAGTTCGCCGGACTTGCGATCTTCGGGATGGTCCTCGCCTTCGTGAGCTACCGGACCGGGCGGCTCGGCATGAACATGGTCGCCCACGCGTCCTTCAACCTGATCGCCGTGGTCGCCCTCCTCGCTACGTCGAGCGGGGCGATCCACTGAGCACCGAGACGCGCGCCCCCGCGGCAGGCGGCCTCCACATCGCGCACGCTCCTTCGGCGTCCCCGGGCCCGCCCCGGCGATGGTCGGCGCGCTGGGTGCCGGCGTTGGCCACAGCCGTCGTCGTCCTCGCGGTGATCTCCGTCGTCCTCTGGCAGGTGCACGCGCCGCTGCTCTTCACGAACACGAGCACGACGGGCGGCGACACCGGCGCCCACTTCATGATGCCGGCGTACTTCAACTCGAACCTCTTCCCGCATCTGAGTGGCTGGTCACCGGCCTGGTACGACGGGTATCCCGACTACACCTTCTATTTCGTCCTCCCCGACGTCCTCGTCGCCTTGGCCGCGCACGTCATCCCGTACAACGTGGCGTTCAAGTTGGCGACCGTGCTCGGCTCGGTTCTCCTGCCCGTCGCGGCGTGGGCGCTCGGAAGGCTCTTCGGGCTGAGGCGCCCGATCCCTGCGGCCCTTGCGGCGGCGACCCTGCCGTACCTCTTCGACTACTCATGGACCATCTACGGGGGGAACATCTTTTCCACCCTGGCGGGCGAGTACGCGTACTCGTTCTCGCTCGTGTTCCTGCTCGTCTTTCTCGGCTTCTTCGCACGGGGCATCCGTACGGGGAGACTGCGCGTGCCGGCCGCGCTGGCTTTCGCGGGCTGTGTGCTTGCGCATGTCGTTCCCGCGCTGTTCGCGCTCGTCGGCGCGGGGGTGCTCACGGTCATCGAAGTGCTGCCCGCACCGGCTCGTCTCGAGGGTTCGCTCGACGCGACCGCAACCGATGCAGCGAGCGACGGGCGGGGCCGAGGCGCGGTCCTGTGGTGGGCGGTCTCGACGACGGTCCTCGGTCTCCTTCTCACGGCGTGGTGGCTCGTCCCGTTCGGTTTCCGTCAGGCGTACGCCACGTCGATGAACTACTCGAAGGTGACGACCTACGTCTCGAGCTTCTTTCCGAGGGCGGACCTGTGGGCGCTCGTGCTCGCGGCAGTCGCCCTGGTGACGGCCGGCGCGACGAGGAGCCGGTTCGGCATCGTCGTGTCCGCGCTCGGCGGGGTCGCCGCCGTCGTGGTGGTGTTCGACCCGTTGCGGAGCCTGTACAACGTTCGCTTCCTTCCCCTCTGGTTCCTCGCGGTGTACCTGATGGCCGGGTGGCTGTTCGGCGTCGCTGCCGCGGCCGTCGCGCGTCTGGTCCGCCGCTGGCTCTCCTCACGAGAAGGCGCCCCGTCGCACCGCGCGCCCGGATGGGCACCTGGCGCGGTCGGGGGAGCGGTCGCTGCGGGGGTCGCGGCGCTCGCCGTCGTGGTTCCTCCGTTCGTCCCGGCGATCGCCTCGTCCCTCCCCAAGATCGACGTCGTGGAGGGCGCGAACCGGGTGAGCGTCTGGGCCCACTGGAACTACACGGGCTACGAGGCAAAACCTGACTATCCGGAGTATCTGGGGATCATGCGCCTCATGGCGTCGATCGGCAGAAGGCAGGGGTGCGGCCGGGCGATGTGGGAGTACAACGCCGACCAGAACCGTTTCGGCACGCCCGAGGCCCTCATGCTCCTGCCGTACTGGACCAACGGATGCATCGACTCCATGGAAGGGCTCCTCTTCGAGTCCTCCGCGACGACCCCGTTCCACTTCTTGAACCAAGCCGAGCTCTCGGTGGCCCCGTCCGAAGCGGTTGTCGGGCTGCCCTATGGGCCGATGACAGTGCCGCTCGGCGTAAAGCACCTCCAGCTCCTTGGTGTCCGTTACTTCATGGCGCAGAGCCCACAGGTGCAGGAGCAGGCCGCTGCCGACCGCACACTCCGCCTGCTGGCGACGAGCGGTCCGTGGCGGACGACATACGACGGGGAGAAGTTGGTAACCACCTGGAAGGTCTACGAGGTGGCCCACGCCGAAATCGTCGAGCCCCTGAGCGCACTGCCGGCGGTGCTCCGCGGGGTGGGTGCGTCACAGGACAGCTGGCTCGGGAAGATCCGAGCCAACGACACGATCGCGCAGGGTCCTTCCCTCCGGTGGTACCTGGACCCGACAGCGTGGGCAACCGAGCTCACCCAAGGCGGGCCGCCGCAGTGGCCTCGAGTGGCCGCGCGCCGCGCCACCGACCCGCCCCGCGAACCCATGCCACCCACGACCGTGACCGACGTGCACGTCCGCGCTGGCAGTCTCAGCTTCCGCGTCGGCGCACTGAACCGTCCGGTGCTCGTGAAGGTGTCCTACTTCCCTAACTGGAAAGCCAGCGGAGCGCACGGGCCGTGGCGCGCGACGCCTGATCTCATGGTCGTGGTGCCGACGAGACATCACGTCGTCCTCACCTACGGCACGACGAGTGTGACAACCGCCGGCGACGTGGCGACGTACGTGGGTCTGGCGGTGGTGGTGCTCGGCCTCCTGGCCTGGCTTCGCCGCCTCCGTCCAGCCTCCGGGTGACCCGTGGACAGCGGATAGGCTGACGCCCCCATGGGGTCTGTGGCCGACGTGTTCAAGGCCTACGACATCCGCGGGATCGTTCCGGACGAGCTCGATGCCGCCACGTGCCGTGCGATCGGGGTCGCAATGGCCCGGTTCTCGGAGGCTCCACGGCTGCTTGTCGGGCGCGACATGCGCGACACGGGGGTCGAGCTCGCGGCGGCCTTCGCCGAGGGCGCGCGTGCCGAGGGCACCGCCGTCACCGACCTCGGTCTGGTCTCGACCGACTGCTGCTACTTCGCTTCCGGGGAGCTCGACGCGCCCGCAGCGATGTTCACGGCCTCACACAATCCGCCGGCCTACAACGGCATCAAGCTCTGCCTGTCCGGGGCACGGCCCATCGGGCGCGAATCGGGGCTGATGGAGATCGAATCGCTCACCGAGGAGGTCCTCGCGGCGCCCTCCGGGGCAAAGGAGGGAGCGCCACCCGCCCCGCTTGACAGGCTCGACGTCCTGGGCGACTTCGCGGACCACGTTCGCTCGTTCGTCGATGTGAAGATCCTCCGACCGCTGCACGTCGTCGCAGACACCGCGAACGGCATGGGCGGCCTCGTCCTGCCGAAGGTGATGGAGGGCCTGCCTTTCGAGGTCGACATCCTCTATGGCGAGCTCGACGGGACCTTTCCGAACCATCCCGCCGACCCCATCCAGGAGGAGAACCTCCGAGATCTCAAGCACGCGGTGCTCGCCTCGGGCGCGGACGTGGGACTGGCATTCGACGGCGACGCTGACCGCGTCTTTCTCGTCGACGAGCGCGCGAAGCCCGTGTCGGGATCGGTGACCACGGCGCTGGTGGCCGTCTCCATGCTGGAGAAACACCGCGGCGCCACGGTGCTGTACAACTGCATCTCGTCGCGCGTCGTTCCCGAGGTGATCGCGGAGCACGGGGGGGCCGGGGTCAGGACGCGCGTCGGCCATTCCTTCATCAAGCAGGTCATGGCGGAGACGGGGGCCGTCTTCGGAGGCGAGCACTCAGGTCACTACTACTACCGCGACAATTACCGGGCGGACTCGGGCATCATCACCGCGCTGCTGGTTCTCGAGCTCATGTCCAAGAGCGACCGGCCACTTTCCGAGCTCCTGGAGCCGTTCCGGCGGTACGCCGACTCGGGGGAGATCAACACGAAGGTCGACGACCCGGCTGCGGCGGTGGCAGCGGTGGCCGAGTTCGAAGATCGCGCCGGGGCCGACGTTGACCGGCTGGACGGCGTCACGGTCGATCACGGTGAGTGGTGGTACAACCTTCGGCCATCGAACACCGAGCCACTGCTCCGGTTGAACGTCGAGGCCCCCGACGAAGACGCCCTGCGCCGGCACGTCGTCGACGTGCAGGAACTGGTGGCCCGGGTCACCGGTTGACCCGCGGGAAGCGCTGAGACACGAACGGAGACCAGATGCCCCTCGACCCCTTGCTGATCGAAGTCCTCGCCTGTCCGATCGACAAGCAGCCCCTCTTGTGGTTCGAGGACGAGAACTTGTTATACAACCCTCGGCTGCACAAGGCCTACGCGGTACGAGATGGCATCCCCGTGATGCTCATCGACGAGGCGACCGACGTCACAGACCAGGAGCACGGACGTCTCATCGCAAAGGCCGCAGCAGGCGGTGTACCCGAAACCGGGTCGGCTGGCCGGAACGGCAGTCTCGCGGAGACGTGACGACGGCCCACATCGAGTCGCCGATTCCCGTGGACTCTCTCGGGATGTGGGAGGCGACGGCCGAGCTCCCAGAACAGATCGGCCGCGCCATCGACGCGGCTTTGGACGTTGACCTCGGCGGCATGGTCGGCGGGGCACCGGTCAGGAACGTCGTGGTTTGCGGCATGGGAGGGAGTGGCATTGCGGGCGACGTCGTGTCCGCGATCGCATGGACCCGTGCGGACGTGCCCGTAACGGTCGTCAAGTCCTACGGCGTGCCCCGGTGTGTCGGGCCGGGCACCCTGTTCTTCGCGGTCTCGTGCTCGGGTGGGACCGAAGAGACGCTGGCCGCCGCCGCGGAGGCCAGAGGGAGAGGTGCGAGCCTCGTGACCGTCGCCGGGGCGGGCGCACTCGCCGACCTGGCATCGCGCGAGGGGTCGCCGCTCGTCCGGGTGCCCGCAGCGATTCCCCAACCTCGCGCTGCCCTCGGCGCGCTCTCGGTCCCGCCGCTCGTGGTTCTCGAGCGTCTCGGTCTCTTCGACGGCGTGACGCGCTCGCTCAGATCGGCCGTCGCGCTCCTCGGGCGTCGTCGGGACCTCCTTGTCCGATCAGGCAGCCTCGCCGAGGACCTGGCACGAGGGATCGCCGACACGATCCCGCTCGTCCAGGGCGCGAACGGACCGACGGGCGTCGCGGCCATGCGATGGAAGACGCAAATCAACGAGAACGCCAAATCACCGGCGTTCTGGTCGCTCCAACCGGAGCTCTGTCACAACGAGGTGGCAGGATGGGCCCGGCTCGCCGAGGAGACGGGCAGTCTGTTCACCGTGGTGACGCTGCGTCACTCGGCGGAGCATCCTCGCGTGGCCTTACGCTTCGAGATCGTGAAGGAGATCGTCGGGCCGGCCGTCGCTGCCGTGGTGGAGGCGCGCACGGACGCGATGGACGACGTCGGGGCGCTCTTCGACCTGTCGTTGCTCGGCGACTTCGTTTCTCTCCATCTCGCTGCGAATGCGCACGTGGACCCCGGACCCGTGCCCGTGCTCAGCGAGCTGAAGGCGCAGCTCTCCGAATGGAACGGCTGAGCGCCGTCGAGGGAAGGGTGCTCGCTTCCCTCATTGAAAAGAGTCTCACCCTCCCGCAGTACTATCCTCTCACCCTCAACGCGCTCCTGGCGGCGTGCAACCAAAGCTCGAGCCGGGAACCGGTCACGAGCTACACCGAGTCCGAGGTGACCGAGGCGCTCGAGTCCTTGCGTGCCAAGCAACGGGTGCGGGCGGTGCTGCCCTCCCACGGACGCTCGGTCGTGCGCTATCGCCAGATCCTCGACGAGTCGCTCGGCCTCGACGCGGCGCAGCTGGCCCTGCTCGCCGTGCTCGAGCTGCGCGGTCCTCAGACGGTCGGAGAGCTCCGGGCCCGCACCGAGCGGATGGCCGACGTGGACTCGGTCGAGCACGACCTCGCCCTCCTGGCTGAGCGGATACCGCCCCTCGTCGCGCGCACCGGGCGCCGGCCGGGACAGAAGGAGGACCGCTGGACGTCGCTCTTGACCGAGGCGACCGAACGTGCCGCCGGCACCGAGTCCCGAGTTCCCGCGGCGTCCGTCGGTGAAAACATGAGGCCCTTCGGCGAGCTGGCAGAGCTACGCAAGGAAGTCGAGGATCTGCGAGCCTCCCTTGCTGAGTTGCAGGCGGTTGTCGCCGAACTCCGCGAGAGCCTCGGAGGCTAATACGCGCCGACGCAATTTGCCTTGCGCCAAGTGCGCGATTCCACGCAACGCGCGCAACCCCTTCTGTCGCGTGAGACGTCCCGGCTACCGATTGGACCACCGCGTCGCGGCCGCCTTCGGACGCCCGCACGGGTGGGACGCCGGGTGGCAGCTGCGGTCAGCGCATCCGTTCGACGATCATGGCCATCCCCTGTCCTCCGCCCACACACATGGACTCGAGCCCGATGCTCCTGTCGCCGTCCTCCATCCCGTTCAGGAGCGTCGCCATGATTCTCGCACCCGTCATGCCGAACGGGTGCCCCAAGGCGATGGCCCCGCCGTGCACGTTCAGCTTGTCCCATTCGATCCCGAGCTCCGCCGCGCACGGCACCACCTGAGCGGCGAACGCTTCGTTGATCTCGACGAGATCGATGTCCTCGATGGTCATGCCGGCTCGCTTCAGGACCTGGCGCACGGCGTCCACTGGCCCAAGGCCCATGATCTCCGGGTTGAGTGCCGAAACGCCGCTCGCGACGATGCGGGCGAGTGGCGCGATCCCGAGCTCCGCCGCCCTCGTGTCGCTCGTCACCACCACGGCGGCGGCGCCGTCGTTGAGAGGGCAGGAGTTTCCCGCCGTGACCGTGCCGCCCTCGCGGAAGACCGGGCGCAGCTGCGCGAGCGCTTCGAGACTGGTCTCGCGTCTCGGACCGTCGTCCTTGCGCACCACCGCGCCCGACGACGTCGTCACCGGCACGATCTCACGCTCGAAGAAGCCATTGTCCTGTGACTCGACCGCTCGACGCTGTGAGAGGAGCGCGTACTCGTCCTGAATTTGGCGGCTCACCTTCTTGAACTCCGCGACATTCTCGGCCGTCTGGCCCATCGCGATGTACACGTCGTCGAGCCCTGCGTGTGGCTCCCACGGATCGGTCGCTTTGGGGGAGCGGTCCGCGGTCCGCGCTTCGGCCTCGGCGAAGATCGGATTGTGTGGACCGCTGTCCGCGAAGCCGTTCCTGTACCGGCTGACCGTCTCCACGCCCGCGGCGACGAAGACGTCGCCCTCACCTGCCTTGATCGCGTGCGCCGCGATGCGGATCGCCTGGAGCGAGGACGAACAGTAGCGGTTGACCGTGACTCCGGGGACCTCGTCGAGCCCAACCATCACTGCCGCGACGCGTGCGACGTTGTAACCGGACTCGCCCCCCGGTTGGCCACAGCCGACGATGAGGTCTTCGACCCCATGAGGGTCGATCTGAGGAACCTGGTCCAGCACGGCCTTCACGACGTGCGCGGTCAGGTCATCGGGGCGGCACTCGACGAGTGAGCCTTTGTTCGCTCGGCCGATGGGGGTCCGAGCGGCGGCGACGATCACAGCTTCAGGCATGGCACACCTCGGTTCGAACGCGGACGACGGGCAGTCCCGGACAGACCGGCCCACCTGTGGTCGGCGAGGTTACCAGCGGGTAACTGTCCTTTCGTCCGGAGCGTCGCAGACCGCAGGGGTCCAGATGCGCGACTCGCTACGCTCGTGATCGGAGTGTCCCTTCCGCCTTCTTCCTTTTCCTCCTCGCCACCGCTTTCCGAGTCCCCCGATGCCCCGACGGCGGCGTCGCGATCACTGACGACCGGGACAAGAGTGGCGCCCCCGGGACCCACGGGGGCCGTGGCATCCGGGAGATCCCTCGAGGACGGCGCCGTTCCCGGCGGCGACCGACCCGGCCCCGCGATCGAGGTGCGGGACCTCGCTCGCCGCTTCGGCGAGATCGACGCGGTGCGCGGGGTGACGTTCGACGTCGCGCGGGGCCAGACGTTCGGCTTCCTCGGGCCAAATGGCGCAGGCAAGTCCACGACCATCTCGATGCTTTGCACGCTCTTGCGGCCGACGTCCGGACGCGCCCGCGTCGCGGGTTACGACGTGGTGGCCGAACGTGCCGAGGTTCGAAAGCGGATCGGACTCGTCTTTCAGGACACCACCCTCGACGACTACCTGACTGCCGAAGAGAACCTTCGCTTCCATGCGGAGCTCTACGGTGTCCCGCGCCAGCAGATCGGCACGAGGATCGACGACGTCCTGCACATGGTGGGACTCTTCGAGCGGCGCGCAGGACTGGTCCGGACGTACTCCGGCGGGATGAAGCGGCGCCTCGAGATCGCCCGCGGTCTCTTGCATTCACCGAGGGTGCTTTTCTTGGACGAGCCGACGGTCGGCCTCGACCCGCAGACGCGTTCTCACATCTGGCAGTACATCGACGAACTGCGCCGGAACGAAGCGATCACGATGTTTCTCACCACCCACTACATGGACGAGGCCGAACACTGCGACCGCATCGCCATCATCGACGAGGGCCGAATCGTCGTGGAAGACACCCCCGAAGCGCTGAAGGCGAGCGTCGGGCGAGACCGCGTGCGGATCACGACCGCCGACGACCCGGAGGCGATTAGGACGCTGTCAGACCGGTTCGGGATCGACGCCACGTTGAGCGAAGGCACCGTGACGTTCTACGTGCCGGAGGGTGAGGTGTTCGTGCCCCAGCTCTTCAAGTCGCTCGGCGTGCCGATCAACTCGGTCAGCGTCGCGAGGCCGACGCTGGACGACGTCTTCATGAACTACACCGGTCGGACGATCCGTGATGCGGAGGCGTCGAGCTCAGAGCGTCTCGCGACCAATCCATGGATCAGGGCGAGGCGCAGGTGACCGACCAGCTCGCGGCACCCTCCGAGGCGGCTCCGCCGCTTCGACGTCGCCCCATGGCGGCCCCGGCTACCGTGCGGGTGGCCGGCGGTCGCTGGCAGGACGACCTGCGCGCCGTGCAGATCGTCTGGCGACGGGAGCTCATCCGCTTCAGTCGAAACAGATTGCGGATCATCACGGCCCTCGTTCAACCCGTGCTCTTCCTCTTCGTCCTCGGCACCGGGCTCTCGTCGTTGATCGGCCGCGGCCTCGGCCCGGGGAGTTCCGATTTCCGGACCTTCATGTTCCCTGGCGTCGTGGCCATGACGGTGCACTTCACGGCGATCTTCTCGTCGGTGTCGATCGTGTGGGATCGAGAGTTCGGATTCCTGCGCGAGATGCTCGTGGCCCCGGTTCGACGGGGTGCCTTGGTGCTGGGAAAGTGCGCGGGGGGTGCGACCGTTGCAACGATCCAAGCGATCATCATGCTGGCGCTCGCGGGGCTGGTGCACGTCCCGTACACGCCCGCGCTCATCTTTACGCTCATCGGGGAGATGTTGCTCGCTGCGATCACCATCACTGCCCTCGGAACGGCTCTTGCGTCGAGAATGGCGCAAGTCGAGTCCTTCCAGGTCGTGATGCAATTCGTTGTTCTGCCGCTCTTCTTTCTTTCCGGTGCTCTCTTCCCGCTGCGGGCCCTTCCCACCTGGCTCGCCGCGCTGACCAAGTTCGATCCGCTGGCATACGTGGTCGACCCGATGCGGCGAGCGGTGTTCGGCTACGTCAACACGACGCAGAAGGTCCGATCGCTGTTCAGCGGCGGAGTCACCTGGAACGGTTGGACGGTTCCGGTCGGAGTCGAGCTCGGCCTGGTTGCCGTGATCGGCGCCGCCTTGCTGATCGTGGCGGTTCTGGCCTTTGGCCGAACGGATTGACGGCTCGTAGGGAGGAGACCCGGATCGGTAGCTACAGCATCGACAAGAGGGCGCGGACACGGTCGACCATCGGAGGGCTCGGGAAGCGGTCCTCAGACAAGCGGTCGAGCAACGAGCCGATATACGCCTCCGCCGTCTGGCGGTCCGTGATCGAGGCCTCGATGCGGTCCAACATCGGTGCGCTCGGGTACCTTGCCTCCGCCAGTCCGTCGAGCAGGATACCGAGGTAGCGCTTTTCGAGCTGGTCAACGGGCATCTTCGAACTCCTCCTCCGAGTCGCCGTACGCATCTTCTTCAGGTTCGGCTTCCCGTTCGTCTAGGTCTTCGGCGGATGCACGGTGCCTGCTCCGGCGACCGTTGCCCTCCCCGGCGGAGCCGTTCTGCGGGGACTCGCGCCGCGCGACCGGCCGACGAGTGCGGCCGCCCCGGCCGCGTTCGGGCTGTTCCTCATCTTCTCGTCGCCCACTCCGGGATTCTGGGCCTGTTGCGTCAACCTCTGTCTCGTCTGCTTCGTCTTCCTCTGTGACGTCTGTCTCTGTCTCTGTCACATCTGCTGTCGCTGTCTCTGTCATGTCTGCCATCGATGTTGTCGCATCGGTGTCTTCTTCGGCTCCGTCCACCGGCTCCCGGCTCCGCAACGTCGACAGCAACTCTGCGCCCGCCGCCGCCATGCCGACGATCGTGGCAGCGCCATTGGCCATCTCTGAGATTCGGTCGAGGCGTCGACTCATGCGTCGCATGAGTCGCTTGCGTCGCCGGCCGGTTGGTACGAGACCGCGCATCGTGCTGCCCAACTCACTCGCGATGCTCATGTCGAGCACGCGATTGTGCCGTCGCCGTCGAACACGCGAGAACCGCCCGTCCGTGCGCCGCCTCCTCCGAGCGCGAGCACCGATTGCTCCCACAAACGTGGCTGGCGTGGCGAATGATTGGCGCGCAGGCATCTCAGGTATTCCTCCTCGAGTGGTTCTCTGTGGTCGGATCGGCATCCAGCCGGCCGAAGAACTGATGGGACATCAGCTCACCTCGGCCAACGCACGCAGACGCGGCCGCACGTCGTCGTCGGTAAGTCCGAAGTGGGCCTTCAGGCCCTGCATCCGCTCGTCCAGGCGCATCAACGCGAGGCCGAGCTCCTCCACTGCCTGGTCTGAGAGGCCGGGTCCCTCAGCTCGTCTGACCGCTTGACGCTCCATCAGCTCCTTGAGCAGCTCCACCACCGTCAGAACGAGCTGGACGAGCCCCCGGTCGACGTCGCTCTGGTCGATGCCGAGCCGCCGGGCGCGGGTGTCGCGGTCTCGGTCCCGCGGGCCACGCGCGTAGTCGTCGCGCCCGGAGTCCCCTTGGCCGGTCACGGCCCGAGGAGTCACGGCGCGACCTCTTGGACGGCGCGTCCCTTCGTGCTCGGTCGCGCCGCGCGCCAGCGGCAGGTCGGCCTCGGCACCGTCGATTCCCTTGAGTACGGCTCGCAGGCTCAACCAGACGAGGTCGATACCTGCCACGGAAAGGACGATGTCGCCGCTCGCTGCGACGCCCGTCTCGAGCAGTCGGTCGAGGAGGTCGACCAACGGCACGTCACCACGGTCGGCGAAGATTGTCGTCCGATCGGCGAAATGCTGCGTCGGTGCGTTCATCGTGTCTCTTCGACGGGCTCAGGTCGCAGCCGGACGAAGCTGTACGGCGGCCACGGCCCGGAGCAATCGGCGTGAAGACCAGGGAACGGCACCATCGCATCCTCGAGCCTCGAGAAGAACACTGCTTCCTCCTCTGGCCCTACGAGGTACGTCCCGTCGACGATTTGGATCTCCCTCTTCGGCTCGTCGCGGGCTCCTGTCCCGACGGCACGGATCGGTCCCATCGCACCCGTCCGCGCGAATCCTTCCACCGCTCCGGCAAGCTCGGCTGCGACCACCTGACCGATCCGATCGCACACCTTTTGCAGGGCATCCGCTGCGAGACGCCCCTGTCGTCGCGCGGCGAGATAGGAGTGCCCGGGTCCTTCTTCTCGGATTCGGCTCGCTGTTTGGGGCGCCTCGACCAGCGCCATGCGTTCGGCCTCGGTCGCCGCCATCCACACCTTCAGGCTCCATTCGCGTCGGTCTCCGATGGCGTTCAGCTGTTCATGAAGGTCTTTCTCACAGCGCACGAGCAGCTGCTCGACGTCATCGAGACTCCGAAGGACGGTGCCGAGCCTGACGGGCAGGATGGGCCCGCACTTCGACAGGAGCTCGACGATCTCTTCGTGCGACCGCGCCGCGTGCTCGAGGGGCACAGGTTGCGCGTCGGGGCGGTCGCCCGGTGCTTCCACGTGGAGCGCGGCTGTCATCGCCTCGATCACGCGGGCGAGGGCGTTGAAGGCGGCAGGCGGGGGGGCGACCGCCGCCCGTAGCCCGTGAGCCGCTACCCCGACGAGGCCGGGGGCGCGCTCGGCGGCAGCGCGCCACCAGTCGGGGAGCGCGGCTTCGTCGTCGAGGATCGCGTAGAGGTACCACCCGTCCGGCTCGCTACCCACATTCAGGTGGCCGGTCCCAAGCGTCATGGCTTCCGTCATGTCCGGCTCCGCGCTCGTTCAAGCGAAGATGCCAGGCTTCCCACCGCCGATTCGAGGCGCTCGAGCCGATCGGAGACGGAGCTGAGCTCTGAGGAGCTTCCGCGGCCGTCCTCCGACGCGGAGCTGGAGAGCCACCGATCGTGCTCCCACCAGTCGATGCACATTTCCTTCGCCTTGTCCACCGACGCGATGAGGAGGCGCAACCTGATCGTCAGCAGCTCCACGTCCACGAGCGACACCACGATGTCACCCGCGACCACGATTCCCTTGTCCAAGACGCGTTCGAGGATGTCGGCGAGATTGGTCGTGTCAGTGCGGCTCACGCTGTGCGTGGGACGGCGAACATCGGTCGAACTGAAGAGGTTGCTGGTCACGAAATCTCCTCGTCTGCTCGATTGCGGTAGTAACGCCTGACGCGTTCGTACTCGACGATCGCCCCTTCGTCGTCGAGGAGCACCTCGTAACAGCCGAGGACGCTCGTCGAGTCCGGGATCCGGTCGAGCTCCACCACGTCGATGCTGAGCCGCCAGCCGCCGTCCTCGGGCACGGCTGACGAAACGCGTTCGACCGGTCTGCCAAGGAGCTCCTGAAGGTCCCGGCGGGCATCCGCGACGACGGTCGGGAGACGGGGGCGGTCGCCGTCGCCTCCTGAGGAGCTCCGTGTGTGTCCCTGTCGCCTTCGCCCGGCCCTCTCGGGGCCGTCGTCGTCCCCGTGCCCCCGCTGCCAGCGGCCACGCTCTGCTCGTTCAGCCACCGTTTGCCTCCTCGATCCGGGCAAGGAGCCGTCGCTCCGCCTCATCCGCTTCGGCGTCCCCGATGAGCCCTTGTTGGCGCATCGTCTCGACTTCCTCCAACTGGGACACAATTGCCCGCGGGTCGTAGTAGACCGCCGCCGCCTGCTCCTCCAGTTGTTCGGCAAGCCACACCACACCGGCGACCGGCGCCAGTGGGGCGAGCAGGACCTTTCCGATGAGTCCCATTAGCGTCCCGCAGCCACGGGGCTCTCTGGGACGTCGGCGCCGTCTGCTGGGTCGATCTCGGCGAAGTCCCACGCCGCGATCGGTCCGACCAGCTCGACTGCCATGCGACCCGTCTGCGCGACGGCGAACTCCTCGAGCGCGTCCTCGAAGGCGTCCAGGCGCTGATGCTGCACGAGGAAGGCGGTCCGGACGGACCCTTCGACTCCGGCACTGACGACTCGGTGCGCACCGACCGTCGGGCCGACATACTCGAAGAGGATCTGCAGGTCCCGCTCTCGGATGTTCACGACCTCATGCATCGCCAATTCCCCGAGGGCAATGCGGTCGTGGTACCCGGCGCCGCGCCGCTCCAGGATCCCTCTATCGAGTGCCCGCAACTGTCGACTGCCCGCGACGGCCTCTCGCAGTGCGGCGTCCTCGACGTACGTCGTGGTGACCCGCATTTCGACATGATCTGTGAGCACTCTCAGCAAGTCGACCAACGCCGATTCCCGCGCCACCAGCACGTCTTCGCGAAGCGAATCGTCAGACTCGAAGACGACGCCGAATTGCACCGGCAGGACTCCACCACGCTCGGCAGCTCGTTCCACCACTTCGTGGTGGGCGCGAAGGTTGGCGGCACTCATGGCAACCTTTGGCGCGCCGTAGTCCGCTGCCAGCGCGGCGAGCCGGCCACCTTCGACGAGTCGAAGTTGCCCCAGCGCCGGCTCGACCAGGTCCACGTCCCCTGGGATCGCCAGGTCCGGTTGGACGACGGCGTAGAGGTAGACGGCCATGTCGAGCTAGTGCCTGCTCCCGGACCGCTCTTCGCGGCGTGACCGCCGGCCGTTCTCGGAGCCGTTCTCGCCCCCTCCGCCACCGCTCAGGGCACGCTTGGCACCGCCCAGTGCGCCCTCGACCTTGCCTTCGGCTCCGCCCTCGGTGAGATCACGCGAGAGGCCTTTGATTCCGTGGGTCTCGGTCGACGTCAGGTCGAGACGATTGACCGCCTCGGCGAAGCGGAGGTACGTATCGACGCTCGCAACGACCACCCTGGCATCGATGGTGAGTACTTCGATCCCAAGCGCTGACACGCGCACATACGCGTCGATGACGAGTCCCTTGTCCAGGATCAGGTCGAGCACATCTGCAAGGCTGCTCGGTCTCGGTGCGCGTGAGAGCGCGCTCTGGGTCGTCACCATCAATCAGCCCTTCCTCTCGCGATCGCTGCGGATGCAACGTCGGCAATGGCCTTCCGCTTCCCGCGGCGGCCGTTGCCACGAGAGGCGCCTGTTCCACGCGCTGTTTGACGGGCGCGTCCGTCTCGGCGGTCCCGACCAGAACTCTTCTCTTCGCGATGCCCTTGACGCGTTCGTCGACCAGAGCCGTGGGGGTCGTCACGCCGGGGACCCGAAGTTCGTCGAGCATCGCGACCGTGTCTGGTGCGAGAGTTCCCGCGCGATTCGGCGCGCTGACCATCAGAGTATGTATCGGCTGTGTCTTCTTCGTCTTCTGCCGGCGCTTCTGTCTCTTCTGTGTCTTCTGTCGCGGAGCTCTCCCGCACGCGCCCGCGCCGGCTGCGGGGCTCCTCGTCCCCGTCTTCGTCTTCGTCTTCGTCCTCGTCCTCGTCCTCGTCCTCGTCGTCTTCGTCTTCGTCGAGTTCTGCGGACCCACGGTGCCAGCTGCGAGGCTCCTCGTCCTCCTCGCCCTCCTCCTCCTCCTCCTCCTCGTCGTCGTCGTAGTCCTCTTCTGTAGTGGATGTGCTCGAGTCACGTACGGCCGTCGTGACTCGGCGCCCGACGTCCTTGGCACGCTCCTGACCCTCGGACAAGAGGTCTTTCACGACGGGCAGCTCCAGGAGCTTGCGCCCCAACTCGAGGACTTGCTCATAGGTGTTTTCACCCGAGCGGGAGCCGACGACGTAGCCGACGACGAAGCCGAGTCCGAATCGCTTCAACATGGCGCCTCCTTGCATCCGTTCAACTACGCGACATCTGCCGTCCGCGTACGAGCGCGTAAGCGGCGCTTGCTCCGATCAGGCCATAGGCCGTTCGGGCGGCGGCCTTGCGACCGAAGACCGCCCGGATGGCGTCGAAGTTCGTCGCTCCGACCAGCCCCCAATTCAGGGCGCCGAGCGCCAACAGGGCGCCCGCCACCTCGTCGACGGGGTTCAACTGCTCGATGAGACTCTTCTTCTTGCCGAACATCTCGTATTTCCTCCTTAGTTCGCTAGCGCCAAGTCCCGTGGTCCGACCGACCGGGCGGCCGGCCGACGCCGGCGAGCGTTTGCCTTCTCTCGACCCGGACGCAGCGCCGGTTAGCGTCGTGCTCGCTCGGTGATCTTTTCGAGGAGGCCGCCCGAGTCCTCTTCCCCGTCTCCCGGGTTCCTGTGTTCGGGATCCCCTTCTCGCAACTGCGGACGGCGTTGGGCACCTTCGGACTCGCGGCGCCGAGAGTGACGTTCATCGCCCGATGTGCCCGACGTGTCGGAGCCGCCGGAGCTCCGGCTCCCGTTACGCCGTTGATCGTCCTTGCGCTGACCGAAGAGCTCGGGCAGACCCTTCTCCTCCGTCTGTCTGAGGTCGAGGCGGTTGACCGCTTCGGCGAAGCGGAGGTACGTGTCCACGCTGGCCACGACCACACGGGCGTCGATGGTGAGCAGCTCGATGCCCGCGAGCGAGGACACGGACGTACGCGTCGATGACCAGGCCCTTGTCGAGGATCAGGTCGAGCACGTCCGCGAGGCTGCTCGGGCGGGGTGCTCTCGAGACGGCGCTTGATGCGGTCTGCACGTAGTCCTCCTCAGCGTCTTTCCGGTACCCAGGTCACGAGCTGCTCCGGGAACGCGTCTTGGCTGCGGTCCTCCTCGAGCGCTTCGAGGCTTCCCGTGCCCGGGACGTTCCAGCAGCCCGCTGATGAGTACCGCCGCCGGCGCGGCTTGCACCGCTCCTCGCCCCGGATGCGCGCCCGTTCCTCGACTTCGACGAGCTCATCGGGCTGCGCACGCTGCGGCGTCGCGACCCGTCGGCCGAATGCGCTCCGTCCTCATGCTCGGGTCGGTCGTCCTTCTTCGCGATCCGACTTCGCCAGGCGCCGGTTGACTCACCGCGTAACTCGACGAAGTGCTTGAAAAGGCGGAGGTCTCGTCGAACGCGGCGACGTTGGATCCGGAGCAGATTGCCGACCTGCTCGACCGGGCCGCTCGGGTCGTACTCGATCTGGACGAGGACCCGGGTGAGGTCCTCGTCGAGCGAGTGGAACGTCACCACGCCCTTCATCTGCAGGCCGCCCGAGCTCTTCCAGGCGATGCGCTCGTCAGGGACCTGTTCGGTGATCTCGGTGGTCCACGTTCGGCGGGAAGGGCCGATCTTGCTCGTCCACTTGACCTTGTCTCGTTCGAGCTGCTCCACCTGCTCGGCACCTTTGACGATTGACGGGAACATCTCGAACTGGGTCCACTGGTTGTACGCCTCGCTCCGCGGTACTCCCACCTCGGTGTGTTCCTCAATGAGATGGGAGAGCTTCGGCGGTCGGTCGCCGCTGCCGCCGAGGTTCGCCAACTGTCCGATGATCGCCCCGACCTTGCCGACCTTCGACGAGTGCTGGTCCGCCGCCTCCTTCATGCTTCCAACCTTCTGTGCAAGGTCGGCGACCTGACGCACCTTGTCGGATCCCGTCGACACGGCCTCCTGGACCCGGTGCACTTTTTCGGAGCCCGACGATGCCGCGTCAGAAGCCCTTCGGGACGCCGCGATCGCCGCCGGCACTCCGGCGAGCCCAGCACCCGCCGCTACGAGAGCCTTCCGTGGGATCCGTGGCTTCTTCCGCCCGACCGGAAACCCAAGAACCTTTCGGCGCCGCGCCATTAGCTCGCTCTCCTTCGTCCACCCGACCGTCCTGCGACGGCGGCCCCGTTCTGGTTGCGGTCGCCCTGCTCGTCTTCCGAGGGGTTCGCGCTCTCGCGTCCGTCGGCCGCCCCGAGCCGTTCGTCGGTCTCTTGCTTCAGCCCACCGTTTGACACGCGCTGAGCGGCGCCCTTCCCCGTCGGCTCACCGCGCAGCTCGATGAAGTGCTTGAAGAGCCGAAGGTCCTTGCGCACCCGCCGACGTTGCATGCGGAGGAAGTTTCCGATCGTCTCCATGGCACCGGCCGGGTGGTACTCCATCTGCACCATCATTCGCGTCAATCGGTCGTCCAATTTGTGGAACGTGACGACACCCATGTGCCGCGCACCGCCGATGCTCCGCCACGCGATCCGCTTCCCGGGGACCTGCTCCACGATCTGGGCATCCCACCCTCGAGAAGAGGGTCCGATCTTCGAGCGGAATCCAACCCGGTCCGATCGTTTCGGCTGTCCCGACTCGTTCTTGGAGTACTTGGCGAGGTCCTGGTAACGCGTCCACTGGTCATAGGCGACGTCACGCGGAACCCCGACGTCGACATGCTCTTCGATGATGTGCGAACTCTTCACGGGTGCGCCCCGCCCGGAGCCGCCGCCCTGATGGTCGTTGCGCTCGGATTCCTCTGAACCGCTTTTCGAATTCTGTTCTCGGGCGCCGGTTCGCCCGGGCTCTTGCCGAGTCCGGCCGCGAACGTTCTGGCTGCCCTGGGTCCTCGGCATGGCCGCCTCCCCTTTCCCAGGTGTCGTTCTTTCAGAATGTGAAGCCGGTCGCTCGCCGAGCGGCCCGTGCCGATCGCTCTTGCGCTCTCGCCCCGGCAACGCGTGCTTCCTACCCAACCCGCGCAACGAGAACACCATGCGAACGCCGCGGCGGAGCGCGGAGGTCGCTACATGGGCATTGCAGCATGGCGGGTGAAGCAATCGCGTCCCGAGACGGGACGGACACGGTCAGTCCGTGCTTCGGTCCCAGGTCCCGGAGCGGCCTCCGGACTTGTGCCAGAGGCCGAGTGTCGTGAGCACCGCCTCGGGGTCGAAGGGGAGGACGTGCATGAGCACACTGAGCCCGGCGAGTGCGCACGCGGCGAGCGCCTCCATCTCGACGCCGGTTCGCGCGAAGACGGCGGTCGCCGCAGTCACCGAGATGGTGTCATTCCCGACGATCACGTCGAGCCGGATGTCGTCGAGCGGGAGGGGATGGCAGAGAGGGACCAAAGACGACAACGACTTCGCGCCGGCAATTCCTGCTGCCCTCCACATCTCCTCGGCGTCATCGCCTTTGGCCGCCCGCTCGATCGCCTCCGGTACGCCGCGAACGACGCACCTCGCGATCGCTTGCCTCGCGGTCTCGGGTTTGGCGGTGACGTCCACCATGCGCGCGTGACCCCGCTCATCGAGGTGCGTGAAGACCGCGGGTGTTCCCGCCGAAACGTCCTCGGGCGATGAAGTCGGTCCGCCTTGGACTTCGCCGCTCACGGGACTTCCTCGGGATCCTCGACGCGCCACGGCGCGGCGTACACGTTCGCTCGGCCTTCCCGCACAAAACCCGCGAGCGTCATCCCGAGGGCCTGAGCGGTCGCGACCGCGAGGCTCGACGGTGCCGATACCGCCGCGACCGTCGGGATGCCGCCGACAGCGGCCTTCTGCACGATCTCGAAGCTGACACGCCCCGAGACGACGAGGACTGCCGTCGAAAGGGGCACCCTTCCTGAAAGTGCGGCCCATCCGACGAGCTTGTCGACGGCGTTGTGCCGTCCGATGTCCTCTCGGGCAGCGATCAAGGTGCCAGAGCAGTCGAAGAGGCCCGCGGCATGCAGTCCGCCCGTCTGGTCGAAGACACGTTGGCGGTCGCGAAGCCTGCCGGGCAGAGCCGTGAGCGTCTCTGCGCTGATTCGCTCACCCCGTGGCACCTCAGGGCAGCGGTCGCGGAGCTGCTCGAGACTGGTCGTACCGCAGATTCCGCAGCTCGCACTCACCGTTGCCGCACGTCGCCGGTCTCCGACGTGGACGGTGCTGCCGGTGGTCACCGTCACGACGTTGTAGCGCTGAGGATCGTCGTCGGGCAGTTCGCAGTACTTCACGGACCGAACGTCACGCGCTGTCTCGATCAGGCCCTCGGCGAACAGAAATCCCACGGCGAGCTCGAAGTCGTTGCCCGGGGTACGCATCGTCACGGCGACCGGCTCGGGCTCGCCCGTCACGCCGGCGATGCGGATCTCGAGTGGCTCCTCACCGGCGACCCGGTCAGGCCGCCGGCTTCTCAGCCTTCCCGAGACGGCGGTGATCATCACTTCTTCGACGGGACCCGCTCGGTGCACTACCGCGCCCGGGACAGGATTCACGGCGTCGTCATCCCCGCAGGGTGCTCGACCTTCGACACTGCGCCGAACGTAGCAGCGGGCGGGCGACCTGGGGCTTCCTCGGCGTGCCGCGACGCCGGCACAGCGGAGCGGGCTCGCCCCCAGATGCCGTCGACCGGTCGGTCGGAGCCGCTCACGGCTTGGGGTCTCTCCCGCCGTCACGCTGGGCGACCGCGAGCGCCAGCCGTTGGGCGGCGGCCTTGGCCTCCGCCGGCGCGACGCCGGCTCGGCCCGCCAACCACGTGGACAGCGGGGCGGCGGTCCGCTCCGACGCGTGCGCGGCGATGCCGGCCAGGGCGAGCAGCGCGTCGATGTCGTCATCTGCCGGAGCCTCGACGCCGAGAAGTGTCGCGAATCGCTCCAACCACTCGGCGGCGCTCGTTCCGCCAGCCGCCGGTTCTGCCGGGACCGGTCGGTCGCCTTCCGTCGTGCGTTCGGTTCGCTCTGACGTCACGACGACGGTCTACCCCCTTTTTGTCGCGACGGGCCGCCGTCAGATGCGCCCGGTTGCCGCGAGCCTGCTGCGCTCGTGAAAAATCCGGGTGACGACGCCGTCGTGAGGGTATGGCAGGTCGCGTGACGCCCTGCGAGTTCGACTCTTCTGTCGCGCACTCCCGGCTCCCGGTTGCCGTCGCGATCGGTGCGCCGTGAGGGGTCGACTGCACGACGATTACGTCCACCGCCGCGGCATCGAGATTGCCGGTCTGATCCTGCTCGCCTTCGGGCTCGATGTCGCTGCGGCCGTCGGCATCGCCTACGTCGCGGGCTTCCATGCCGTCCGCGTCGCCCTGGACCACTTCTCGCCCATCTGGCTGCTGCCCGTGGCGGGCGGCATCCTCCTGTCGTTCGTCGGCTATTACTTCGCGTACCGGGAGCTGTATCGCGCCCAGGACGGGCCGGGGCTGCCGTCGAGCCAGATGCGCGCCGTGGTCCTCGCCGGGTTCGGAGGCTTCTTCACCCGCGGGGGCGCCGCGATGGACCGCTACGCGCTCGAGGGCGCGGGCACCGACGAGCACGACGCGAGAGCCCGCGTGGCCGCGCTCGCTGGCCTCGAGCACGGCGCACTCGGCCTGATCGGCACCGCCGCCGGCATCGCTGCGATCGCAACGGCGCGTGCTCGTCCGCCGTTCGACTTCCAGTACCCCTGGGCCATCATCCCGATCCCGGGCATGCTGTTCGCGTTCTGGCTCGCCCATCGGTACCACGACCGGGTTCGGGGCACGCAGGGGCCGGTCAAGGACAAGGTCAAAGTCCTCCTCGAGTCCATCGATCTCATCCGGCACACGTTCCGGCATCCCGACGACCACTGGATGGGCCCGAGCGGGATGACGCTCTTCTGGCTGGCGGAGCTGGCCGCCGCGTGGTGTGCACTGGCCGCCTTCGGCTTCCAGATGAACGGGGCGTCCTTCATCATCGGGTACCTCACCGGCGCGGTGTTCACGCGGCGCACGGGACCGCTGGCGGGATCGGGCGTGCTCATGCTGACCCTCGCGGTCACGATCTGGTACAGCGGAGCACCATTCGGAGACGCGGTCGCTGGCGTCTTCCTGCTGCGTTTCCTCAGCTTCTGGCTTCCGATGCCGTTCTCGATCGCAAGCCTGCCGACCCTGCGACGGATCGGCGAGGCGAAGGGGCCGCAGGCCGAAAAGGACGTCCGCGAGGAGCCCGCGGTAGGGGAGCCCGAAGCCCGCAAGGCCGGCTGAGACGATTTCGGACTCCGGCTGATCTCAGGCTTTTCTCGACCCCGGCGCTCCTGATTGTGCGAGCGTCGAGCGGGTGCGACCGCGCCGTCGGCGGGCGACGGGGCGCAACACCCTGCGGCCGCCGCTGCGATATCGACGCCACAGGCGGAGCGCGAACCGTGCGATCCGGTACGTCCGGCTCCTCCGCAGCGCACGCCAGAATCGCCACACCGACCAAGCGCCGACCCCTGACGCCCCCGCCGCGGCGAGGGCCGCTGCGAGCGCTGCGCGCCCGAGACATCCCGGGTCGAACTCGTACCTGCCCCCGAGCCTCCGGCACGAGGTGCGGTGAGCGCCATCGCGCGGCACCGCTCCGCTATGCGCCGAGCCGAGGAGCTCGAGGCGTCGTTCCTCCGGCTCGACCGAGGGCTGCTCGCCATCCGACGATCGAGGCTCGACCGATCCTTCGGCGGGGGGCGTCGCGGACGGCGTGGGCATGGTGGCCCACTACCCCGTTCCAGGGCGGTCATACCGCGTCGGACCGTCGAGGGACGGAGGAGACCCGGTTGAGGACGGTCGCTCTTCGCACGCAGCGAAGCCGCGAACCCGCGTCAGCGCGAGAGGCGTCGTTGGGCGCCGACGAGCGCGACGGAGCGGAACCGGCCGGTCGGGCCGTCCTGGCGGAGCGCGGCCCTCGCGGCGTTCCATCCGCAGGCGCCATGCACGCCCCCTCCCGGATGCGCCGAGGCGGATGCGAGGAAGAGCCTGCGGACGGTCGTCTCAGGTCGCCCCAGCGAGGGAACGGGCCGGAAGATGAGCTGCTGGTGGAGCGCGGAGGTGCCTCCGTTGATCGCGCCGCCGACCAGGTTCTCGTCGTGGTCGAAGAGCTCACGTGGGCCCATCACGTGTCGCCGCGCGACAGAAGCGCGGAATCCGGGCGCATGGGCCTCGATGCGTGCCTCGATCCGGTCGGCGACCGCGGCGAGCTCGGATTCGTCCCAGAGCCCGCGTATCGTCCCGAACGCGTCGGCCCGGACTTCTTTCGGGACGTGCGTGTAGGCCCACAGCACGTGCCTGTCGCCCGGCGCGCGGGAAGGATCCGCGACGTCCGCTTGCCCGAGCAGCACGAACGGCTTCGTCGGGACCTCGCCGCTCGCGAGCTCGGCGCTGTAGCGAGTGAGCTCGTCGACGCTGTTCGCGATGTGCACGGTCCCGGCGCGACGCACCCCGGCCGAGCGCCACGGGACCGGAGCGTTCGTTACCCAGTCCACCTTGACGGTTGCCGGATCCCATTGGAACCGGCGCAGGTCGTCCTTCAACCGTGAGGGCACCCAACGCTCGCCGACGAGCTCGCCGTAAAGGGTCGGAGCAACGACGTCGGCGATGACGGCCCTCCGTGCGCGGCGCGTCGACCCGTCATCGGTCACGATCCCGCACGCACCACCGGCTCGAACCTCGATGCCAACCGCCCGGCGCCCACACTCGATCTCCCCGCCTCTCGATTCCAGCCGTCGGACGAGGGCGGCGGTCAGCTGCCAGGCTCCACCTTTGGGGACAGGGAACCCGTGACGCTGACCGAGCATCGCGAGCAGCCATCCGAAGAACGCTCCGCCGGAAGCCTCGGGCGAGAGATCGGTATGAGCGGTGCACCCCGACAGCAGCACACGACCCGCCGTCCCGTTGAGCTCTTCTTCGCCCAGTCGCCGCACGGAGAGCACCGCCATGCGTGCGAACCGCAACGCATCTCCAGCCCCGAGCAGTCGCGCCATGCGGAACGCCGGGAGTACGGGGGGAAACGGCGTGCACAGCGAGTTGAGAAGGTGCTCCTGCACTCGCGAAAATAGGTCGAACAGCCGTCGCCACGCCTCGCCGTCGCCGGGCTCTTCCAACTCAAGCCCCTCGGCCGTCTCGTCGACGCTGCCATGGAGCACGGCGGCCTCACCGCCCGGCAACGGGTTGGCGAGGACGACCGGCGCGTGGCACCACTCGAGCCCGTACTCCTCCAATTGGAGTGAGGCGATCGCCGGTGACGCGACCGAGAGGGGGTAGAAGGCGCTGCAGACGTCGGCGGTCACGTCGTCGCCGAGATAGGTCCCGCTCGAGACGCCCCCGCCCGGCATCGGCGCGGCTTCGACCACGAGAACGGACCAGCCCGCGTCTGCGAGCACGTTGGCCGCGACGAGCCCGTTCGGTCCCGACCCGATCACCACGGCGTCGTAACGGGTCGGTCGCCCGGGCCGGCCGGTCCTCAGCGTCGCGACTTCCTTGCTGCGGCGGCGCGCACCCATTCGGACGCTTCTGCCTTGTGGCGTTGATGGTCGAGCTTGCCGCTCGGTGAGCGCCCGACGGTGCCGACGACCCGCACCCAGTGGGGTGCCTTGAAGCCGGCCAGTCGCTGCTTCACGTGCTCGATCAGTTCCGCCTCGTCGACCTCCTGCTCGCCGGACGGCTCGATCGCAGCCACGACGACCTCGCCGAAGCGGGCGTCTGGCACTCCCACGACCGCGGCGTCGCGGACCGCGGGGTGGGTCTTGAGCGCCTCTTCGACCTCTTCGGGGAACACCTTTTCCCCGCCGGTATTGATCGAGCTCGATCCGCGTCCGAGGACGTGGACGGTCCCGTCGGGCAACACCCGCGCGAAGTCGCCGGGAACCGAGTATCGGACCCCGTCGACCACCCTGAAGGTCGCGGCAGTCGTCTCCGCGTCCTTGTAGTAACCCAGCGGGTTGCGCCCGGCGAGAGCAAGGACACCGATCTCGGGTGATCCCGGTTCGAGCGGACGGCTGTCAGAGCCGAGAACCTTGACATCTGGCGCGGGGACGAAATCTCCCGTCGTCGGCGCGACGTCTCGGGAGGACATCGACGCACCGATGCCGAGCGCCTCAGAGGACGAGAAGAAGTCGAACAGCACCATCTCGGGACGGTGTCTCAGGAGTCCTTCTTTCACCTCCTGGCTCCACATCGCGCCCGAAGAGAGGATCCCGAGAAGCGACGAGAGATTCCAGCGCCCCGGAAACTCCTCGAGCGCCGAGAGCATGGGCCTGGCGAACGAGTCACCGACGATGACCACACCGTTCACCTGTTCCCGGTCGATCGTGTCGAAGAGCCCGACGGCGTCGAAGCGCCGGTCGTCGAGGAGCACCACCCGTCCGCCCTCACTGAGGCACTCGATGGCGACGAAGCCGCCCGTGCCGTGCATCAGCGGGCAGGCAGGAAGGAGCGTCATGCCCGGACCGTTCTTCCGAAGGCTTTCACGGACTCCCTCGACGCCCCTCGAGTCGTCGTAACGGCGGAAGCCGGACCCGTTCATCCGGGCGAAGAGGTCGTCCTGTCGCCACATCACGCCCTTTGGCAAGCCGGTCGTGCCTCCGGTGTAGAGGAGCACGAGGTCGTCGGGGCTGCGACTCCAGGGGCATTTCGCTCGCCCCACGGCCGACTCGGCGGCGTGTTCGTAGCTGGCGGCCCACGACGGGCACGGCCCCGAGCCGTCGTCGACCCACAGCCACGACCGGACGCGTCGCACGCGCTCGCGTATCCGCTCGACGCGCTCGGAGAAGGAACCGTGGAAGACGACGGTGGACGCATCGGCGTTCTCCCACAGCTGCACGAGTTCGTCGTCGACATAGCGGTAGTTCGTGTTCACCGGAACGCCGGCCACCTTGAAGATCCCGAAGGTGGCCTCGAGGTACTCGGGGCAATTCGTGAGGTAGAGGGCGACCGCCTCCTGCCGTTCGATGCCCTCTTCGAGGAGCCAGCTGCCGATCCCTTCCGCGCGCCGGTTCATGTCGGCCCAGGTGATCCGGCGGCGGCCCTGGACGAGCGCGGGGGCGTCGGGCTGTTCGGCGGCCACCGCCTCCCAGACGTCGGCGTAATTCCAGCTGGTCTCCATCGTCAACCCCGCGTGTGGCGCCGTCGTTTGCGGCGGGGAGCCTACGCCGACGTCACGGACGCGGGCGACCGAAGCACGGCACCTCGACGAGGGTGGCTGCGGTGCCCAGACGCGCGCCGGGATGCGATCGATCCGACGGAGGGCAGACGAGACGGCCCGACATCGCAGGGCCGTCGTCGTCGACGACGTGGATATGCTCGGGCGCGCCGACGAAAGGTCAACAGCAATTGCTTCGACAACTGCGAGTGCCAGGGGAGCGGCGCCCGGTCCGGTCAGTTCCGTACGGTAATTCGCGCGTCCGGGCGGTGAGCGGGAAGCTCGATCACCCCGGCGTCGTCGCCGCGGTCGCGGCATTTGCCGGCGTCGCGTTCGTACTCGCTCGGCTCGCCGCCGTCGCGCGCTGGGACGTCACCCGCTTCGTGATGGCAGGAAGCGACTTCGTCGATCCCTCCAAGGCACCGGCGGGTCTGCACGTGTTCCCGGGAACGGGGTACGACGGGCAGTTTTACTACCGGCTCGCGCTCGACCCGCTCGACCTCGCGAAGAGGGCTTTCGGCATCACCTTGGACGCGGGGTTCCGTGTCCAGCGGATCGGGCTCCCGGCTGTGTCGTGGCTCGCCTCCGCCGGCCAGCACCAGGTCGTCCCGGACGCCGAGATCGCCGTCGACCTCGCCGCGCTCGTCGTCCTGGCCTACCTCGGAGCTCGGATCGCGAAACAGGCAGGGCGCCACGCCGGCTGGGGACTCCTGCTCCCGGGGTTCTGGGGCTTTCTGTTCAGCATCGGACGAGACCTCCCCGAAGTCGTGGCGAGCTGCTTCCTCGTGGGCGGCCTGCTCGCGCTCCGAGGTGACCGTCCGGTCGTCGCGGGAGTTCTCTTCGCTGCCGCCGCCCTCACGCTCGAGACGACCCTCGACGTCGCGATCGCGGTCGGCGCGGTGTTCGTGGTTCAATTGCTCCGCCGGCGCCGACGTCCGGGCGTGCGCGACCTCGCATGGGTCGTCCCGGCTCTCGTGTTCGTGGGGTGGCAGGCGGCGGGATGGGCACTAACCGGCAACCTGCCGATGCACGCGGACACCGGCGACAACCTCTCGACGCCGTTCGTGAGCGCGGCAGGCGCGCTGGCGCACAATCTCGCCCACCCGTTCGGCGCGACGTCGCTCGACTGGCTCGGGGAGCTGTTCGTCCTCTTCGTGGTCACGGTGTTCGCGGCATGGTCCCTGCTGCGCTCGCGCGTCCCGACCTGGGAGAAGCTCGCGTGGGTCGTCGCGCTTCTCGTCGCCTTGTCCTTGGCGCGTGGGGTTTGGTACGGGTACGCGAACTTCCGTGGGTTCGAGGACCTCTACTTGCTGTCCGCGATCGTGCTCCTCGGGTCACGCCACCGGCTCTGGCTCCCCGCGGTTCTCGTCGCCGTCGCCTGGGTCGTGACCTTCGTCCACTACGTCGTGGCGATGTGACGCGACAACCCCCGTCGGATCGCCCTTCACGATGTGATGGGCCCGGCGTCCGCGTAGCCTTGCCGGACGCCTTGGCCGGCGCGCTTCACGAGCTCATCTGGCTCGTAGAGCATCCAGTAGGCGTTCCGGGCGTGCTTACGGGAGCGCTCCTTGAAGACTGGGAGCAGATCCGCCGGATCTTCTTCTTCGTCTTCGTGCACGAACACCTCAAGGATCGGGGTGCTCGTCATCAGCTGGGCCATCATGATCCCGGTCGAAGCCTCGTGCGCGCACTGCTTGTCGATGAGCGCCCTTCCCGGCATCCCCAGGGCGACGACGATGCGGCAGCCCTCGTCTTCGATCAGGCGTTTCGCGGCGACCGCGAGATCCTTGAAGCCTGGGACGGTGCGCCGCACCACGTCGAAACGCTCGCCGAACCCCGGGCAGCCCCGGAGCTCGTCCACGGCCTCAGCGCCCATGTCGTAGCGGGCGAACATCGTGTCGACGACGCCGATCCTGTCCATGCGCCCATTCTCGCGGGCGACGTGACACACCCGTTCGTTCGCGCGTCAAGGGGGTGTGGTGCGTTGACGCGTTCCGACCTGAAGGGCACCAACCGGATCCGGGTTGCCCGCTCCTTCAGGCCGAACGCGTGGACGCGTGCCGAAACGGCGACCGGCGCCCGATCACCAACGGTAGAAGCGGTGCCGACCCGAGCTTTCGCCCCGTCCGATCGCGTATCCGACGACCCACAGGATCAGGAAAATGGCGGCCAGGATCCACAGGAAGTGCAGGGCGAATCCGAGCCCGAAGAACAAGAGCACAATGAGAAAAGCGAGCAAGAGAAGCACGTGTGTTCCTCCTCGTGTCGGCAGCCCTTCTGGCGCCGTCCGGGATTGCTATCTACCCACGTGTCCGCCATCCCGAACCATCACTTGCGCGAGCCAAACGTATACTCTGCAGAGACGATGAGAAGGGTTCGGCGCCGCCGCTGCTTTGGCGGGCACCGAAGCGGGGGCTTTCCTTCCGGCTTTTCGACGCGGTCCATGGCGCCTCCTTCGGCGCAAAGATGTCCCGCCGTTTGCGTGGCAGAACGGCCCACTAGGGGCAAGAATGGTCGGAAATGCTTGCGAAGTTGAAATACCTGGCCGGTCCTGACCGGGAGGCCGAAGCGCCCAGGGGACCTTCGCTTCGTCGCTACGCGCTCGCGGGGCTCGTCGCCGCCGCCTCCGTCGTTGTCGGAGCGGTGTCGGGCGGGTCCAGCTTCGTCTCCCACCTGCCCGGCGCGTGGCTGTTCGGGACGCCGGGTGGTCCCCTCAGCTTCGTCTCCTCCTCGGCGACACCGCCGGCCGTGTCGATCCTCGCTGTGTACGGCGGCCTCGCCGCGCTCTTGGGGATCTGGTGGAGGCTGCTCGTCGCGCTCCGCGTACGGCCGGGGATCCCCGTCGGCCAGGTCGTGCGGGTCCTCGTCGTCTGGGCGGTCCCCTTTCTCCTCGCCCCGCCGCTGTTCAGCCGGGACGCGTACAGCTACGCGGGACAGGGGGCGCTCGTCAGCTTCCACATCGACCCGTACCACTACGGACCGGGGGTGCTCGGAGCGACTCGCTTCAACCTTCTCGCGGGACCTCTCTGGGCCAACTCGCCGTCTCCGTACGGGCCGACCTTCCTTTCCCTCGACGGCCTCATGACCCGGCTGTCCGGGCACCAGGTGCTCGTCGACCTCGTGTTGCTCCGGCTGTTGGCCGTCGCTGGAGTCGCCCTGATCGCAGCGGTCCTCCCGATCCTCGCTCGCCAGAGCGGGAAGGATCCCGCGACGGCGTTGGTGCTCGGCGTCGGCAGCCCTCTCGTCTTGGTCACCCTCATCGGCGGCGAACACAACGACGCGCTGATGGTCGGCCTGCTCGTCGCCGGCCTCGCCGCGTGGCGGCGTTGGGGGCCTGTGCCGAGCGTCGTGCTCTGCGCCCTCGCCGCCGGGGTGAAGGCGCCGGCTGTCCTCGGTGTCGTGGCGATCGGGTGGAACTGGGAGACGTCGGCGACGTACCTCCGTCGCGCACTGCGAACGCTCGAGGCGCTCGGCATTGGCGCGGCGACGCTCGCCGCGCTGTCGTCCTTCACCGGGATCGGGTGGGGGTGGATCGTCTCGCTGAATACGCCCGGCAAGATCTCGACCGGCGTGACCCCGGTCGATGGCGTCGCCCGCGTCGTCGCCGGTGTGCTCCATTTGCTCGGTGCGTCGACCCCGACGTCGACGGTGCGAGGGGCGACCTCGGTCGTCGGGCTCGCGGTGGCGGGCTGCGTGGGCGCCTGGCTGCTGTGGCGCTCGCCGCGCACCGGGGTCCTGCGCGCCGTCGGGCTCTCCCTGCTCGTGCTCGCGCTGCTCGGGCCAATCCTGTGGTCGTGGTACCTCACCTGGGGGATCGTCGTTCTCGCTCCCGTGGCGACGGGGGCGCTTCGCCGTCTGATCGTCCCGCTCGTCCTCGTCGAGACGATGGTCGGGGTCACGTCGGTCCAAGGGATGGTCCGCACGCTGGTGCACGAAGGGCTCCTCGCCGTCGTCTTGGTGCTCGCAGGGATCGGGGCCCTGGCGTTCGCCGCGCTGAGCTGCCGGTTCGCCGCGGGCGCGCCACGCATCCCACCGTTCTTCGGTGGCAGACGCGCAGCCGTCCCGACGGTCCCGCCCGTTCCTGCAGCCCAGCCCAAGAACGCCTGACGAACGGCGCCGCGCCGCGCCGTACGCTCGGGGTGCATCGCGCCGGTCCGGCCCGTGGCCGGGAGAAGGGGTACCGGACGCCCAAGACGGAGGTGGCAGGTGGCCTGGGACTTCTCGACGGAGCCGGAGTTCGAGGTCCAGCTCGACTGGATGCGCGCCTTCGTCCGGGAGGAGGTCCTTCCCCTCGAGACCCTGGAGCTGAGCCACGAGCAGCTGCTCGACCTCGCGCGGCCGCTCCAAGACGAGGTGAAGCGGCGCGGCTTGTGGGCGGCACACCTCCCGCCCGAGCTCGGCGGGACGGGTTTCGGCCAGCTTCGCCTCGGCCTCATGCACGAGATCCTCGGCCAGTCTCCCTACGGCCCGCTCGTGTTCGGGAACAACGCTCCCGATTCGGGGAACGCGGAGCTCCTGGCGATCGGGATCGCAGAAAGCGGCCGCGAGGAGCAGCGGGCGCAGTGGCTGGATCCGTTGCTCGACGGGACGATCCGGAGCGGCTTTTCCATGACCGAACCGGGCACTGCGGGTTCGGATCCGACGCTCCTCGAGACGCGGGCGGTGCGCGACGGCGACGAGTACGTGATCAACGGCCACAAGTGGTTCACCACGAACGGTTCGGTCGCCGACATCCTCGTCGTGATGGCGGTGACCGATCCCGACGCCGGCCCGTACCGGGGGTCGTCGATGATCATCGTCCCGGCGAAGACGGCCGGTGTGACCATCGTGCGAGACGTTCCGGTGATGGAGCACCCCGCGGCGCCGTTCGGCTCGTTCGGGAACCATGCCGAGATCCGCTACGAGGACGTGCGGGTCCCCGCCGCAAACCTCGTCGGCCCGGAAGGCGAGGGTTTCCGGCTCGCGCAGGCGCGCCTCGGGCCGGGGAGGATCCACCACTGCATGCGGTGGCTCGGACAGTGCCGCCGGGCATTCGACATGCTTTGCGAACGTGCCGTCTCGCGCTACGCCCACGGCTCACTCCTCTCGGAGAAGGGCACGGTGCAGAACTGGGTGGCGGATTCGGTCGCGGAGATGACCGCCGCCCGCCTCATGACGCTGCACGCGGCCTGGAAGATCGATGAGCAGGGAGCCGCGGCCGCCCGCGACGAGATCGCGGTCGTGAAGTTCTTCGGCGCCGCCGTCCTGCACAACGTGATCGACCGCGCGATCCAGGTCCACGGCGCCCTCGGGATCTCGGGCGACCTGCCGCTCGAGCTCATGTACCGGGCCGCACGCGCGGCGCGCATCTACGACGGCCCGGACGAGGTCCACCGCCAGTCCATCGCGCGCCGGACGCTTCGCGCGTACCGGGCGACGGAAGTCCCCACGGAACACATCCCGACCAGGCGTGCGGCGGCTCGAGCGAAGTTCGCCGGTGCGCTCGCCTCGATGACCCAGGTGCAGACGGGTCCGGTGACGCCTGCGCCTGGGGCGGTCGACGGACCCTGACCTGGCTAAAGGGGCCACCGCTGAGCAATGATTCCTACGGGAAGGACGAGGGATGCGGGAGGTCGGATGATCGCGGACCGGTTCGGTGCGGTTCTGAAGCAGGCACAGAACGGGGACGAGGCAGCGTTCGCCGCCCTCTACCGAGAGCTCAACCCGGCGGTGCTCCGGTACTTCGCGGCCCACTCGCCTTCGGCGGCGGAGGATCTGGCGTCCGAGACGTGGATCGGAGCGGCGAAGCGGCTGGCCGCCTTCGAGGGAGGCGAGCGCGCGTTCCGAGCGTGGCTGTTCACGATCGCGCATCGCCGCCTGGTCCAGCATTGGCGCGACGTCACCCGTCGTCCGTCGTTCCCGGTGGGCGGCGACGAGCTCGCCACACGCCCCTCGTCGGACTGCACGGAGGAGGCCGCGCTCAGGTTCGGGGAGGCCGCCGGGGCGGCCCGACGAGTCGCCTCGGCACTCCCCCCTGACCAGGCGAGCGTCGTGCTCCTGCGTGTCCTCGGGGGCCTCGGTGTGGAGGAGGTCGCCCGCATCCTCGGCAAGCGTCCGGGGACGGTCCGGGTCCTGCAGCACAAGGCCCTGCGGCGCCTCAGGCGAGACTTCGCCGTCGAACCGGTAACGCTTCGGCCACCAGGCGCGATGTAACGGGCGAGATGGACGACCTCCCCTTGGACGACGACACCGCCGAGCGGCTGCTGTCGGGCCGGCTGTCGCCGGACGACGCCCCTCCGGGTTACGCCCGGGTCGCGGCGGTGCTGCTCGCGGCGGGTGGTCCCGGGGGGCCAGCCGAACGCCGAGAAGAAGCGTCGGTCGTTCGGGTTGCGGCCACCCACGTCCATCCGGTCCCGGACACCCGAACCGAAAAGGAGAAGCCCATGCGTCGCGGCCTCTTGCCGATCAAGGTGGCAGCAGCCTCGGCCATCGGAGCACTCGGCCTTGCAACCGTCGCGGCGGCGGTCGGCGTCAACCTGACCGCCGACGGGCATCATCACGCCGCTCATCACCCGTCGACGGTTTCCGCTCCGTTCCCGCGCACTCTCGTCGGCGCGGGTTCGACGAGCGGCACGACAGGGTCGAGCGGAGGCGGCTCGACGAGCGCTGTCGGCCCGACCCAGGGGATGAAGATGGGCCACGCGACCTTCGGTCTTTGCACGGCGTTCCTTGCCGGGCGCGCCACGACGGGCACAACGGGCACAGGGGCCACATCTGGCGACTCGACCGGTGCCTCGACATCGGGTGGCTCCGGCGGATCGTCGACCTCGGGGCGGACAACATCGCCGGCGTTCCGGGCGCTGATCGCCGCGGGAGGCGGCACGGTGACATCGACGAAGGCGTTCTGCACGACATACGTCACCAACCACAAGCCTGGTGCGCACCCGCACCCGACATCGGTGAAGAACACCATGCCACCGGCGACGGGCCACCCGACGTCTTCGACACACCCGGGGCCGACGAGCCATCCGACGCCGACAACACACCCCGGGCGGGCCAGCCATCCGACGCCCACAACACACCCCGGCGCCTGATCACCCGCCCACCGGCAGAGGGGACCCGCTAGCGGATGAGGCGTGAGAGCCGGCGATCGGCGAGTGCCTTTCCTCCGGTCTGGCACGTGCAGTAGGCGACCTCGTAGGACTCGAAGGACACCCGGCGCAGCGGCGTCCCGCAACGCGGGCACGGTTCGCCCACCCGCCCGTGGACGGTGAAGTGGCCGCCGAGACGAGCCTCTGAGAGGCCGCCTTCGCGACCGCGCTCGAGCTCGAGCCCCTCGTGGAGCACCGCTCGCACCGCACCGAGCAGCCGCTCGCGGGAGTCGTCGTCGAGGGATGCCATCGTGGCGAAGGGCGAGATGCCCGCTCGGTTCAGTGCGTCGTCGGTGTAGCCCCTCCCGATCCCCGCGACGACGTGCTGGTCGCGCAACCACGTGTACACCCGGCGCGGCGTTCGGTCTGAACGGAGCAACTGTGCGAACGCCTCGTCCTCGGGCTCGGGTCCGAGGGTGGCGAGCGGACCGTCGTCGCCGTCACGGAGCACCCACCACCCGGCCTTGCGCTGCGTGCCGTGTTCGCGGAGCAACAGCCCCTTTTGCGGAGGCACATCGAAGACGAACCGGACCAAGGCACCACGCGGCTTGGTCGACTTCGGCGGCGACTCGATGTCGACGCGCCCCGCCTGGGAGAGGTGGAACACGATGCGAGTGCCGCCGTCGAAGCGGAAGAGCGCGTACTTCCCGCGACGACCGACGGCCTCGAGCGTCCGCCCGATCAACTCGTCGGGGGAGGGCTCCACGGTCTTCAAGCTCGAGAAGCCGAGGAGGTCGAACCGCCGAAGGACGCCGCCTGCGAAGGCGCCGTCGAGACGCTCGGCGAGTGCCTGCATCTGCGGGAGTTCGGGCACGCGAGGACTCCCGCTAACAGGGTGCCAGCGCGTCGAAGCCGACGACGTGTTCGAGTGCGGCGGCGGAGCGGAGGACGACGAGGTCGCCGTGCTGCGGGCCGATCAGCTGGATGCCGACCGGGACCCCGTCGGCGGTCAGCCCGGCGCACACGGTCGCGGCGGGCGAGCGGGTCATGTTGAACGGATAGGTCGTGCGGACCCAGTCTGCGACGACCTCGCCGTTCACGACGCCCTTCCCTCCGAGCGAGTTCGGGGGGGCGGGGGCGGCCGTCGTCACCGTCGCCAGCAGGCGAACCTTGTGGAAGACCTCCACGAGCCGAAGGTTCATGGCGTGGCACCGGTCGAGCGCCGCGACGAGGTCCGCGGCGGTCACCGGCTCCGCGCTTCGAGCGAGAGCGACCAGCAAGGGTGTCACCTCGTCCCAACGGGACCGGTGCGGCGCGAGCGACCGGAGGAGACATGCCTTCACGATCGTGAGCCAGTCCTCGAGCGGGTCGTTCTCGAAGATGCGGCCAGGCTCGACGACGTCGGTGCCGAGACCTTCCAGGGTTGCGACGACCCGCTCGGCGATCTCTGCGACCTCGCGGTCGACGCCGGCGTACCCGAGCGTGGGAGACCAGGCGATCCGCGCCGGGAGTCGAGGCTCTCGAAGCACGTCGCGCCAGTTGGCTTCCGGCCGTGGGAGCGACCGCAGGTCGGTCGGATCCGGCCCGACGACGGCATCGAGCGCGGTGACGACGTCCTCGATGCGCCTCGCGATCACTCCTTTGGTGGAGAGACCCAGCCATCCCGCGTCCGTTCCCTTCCCCGGCACCCGCCCGTGGGACGGCTTGAGCCCTGAGAGCCCGCAACAGGCCGACGGGATCCTGATGGAGCCCCCTCCGTCGCTGCCGGTGGCGAGCGGGACCATCCCGGCCGCGACCGCAGCGGCGGACCCGCCGGACGAGCCACCGGCGCTGTGGTCGAGTCGCCACGGGTTGTTCGTCGTGCCGAAGAGCGCGTTGGTCGTGTGCCCCATCCACGCGAATTCCGGGAGGTTGGTCTTGCCGACGACCACCGCACCAGCGGCACGCAGGCGCGCGACGAGCGCAGAGTCGTGGACCGCGGCGGGCGCGTCCGCGAGAAGCACCGATCCCTGCGTCGTCCGGTAGCCGGCGGCGTCCTCGCTGTCCTTCACCGCGATCGGCACTCCGGCGAGCGGGCCCGGGTCACCCCCGGTCGCCACGATCTGGTCGACGGCCGCTGCCTGTTCGAGCGCCCGGTCGCCGTCGACCGCGACGAAGGCGTTCACCCGGGAGTCGAGGGCGCTGACACGCTCGAGCGCGTGTGCCGCGAGCTCTCTCGCCGAGACGCTCCCCGCGCGGACCTGGTTCGCGAGCTCGGGGACCGGCGTCGTCCGGAAGTCCATCGCGCCCGTCGCTCAGGCAGCGAGCCCCAGCACCGCGCGGTGCAGGTCGGCTCCGGCCGTCGCGACGGCGAGCACCGGCACGGTGACGCCGTGCTCCACGTAGCGACGGACGTGCTTGCGACAGTCGTCGACGTCGCCGTGGACGACGAGTGCGTCGACGACCTCGTCGGGGATGGCGCTCAGCGCGCGCTCCCTGTCCCCGGCTGCCCACGCCTCCCACATTGCCTTGAGCAGGGGTCCCCGGCCGAGCCACCGGTGGAACGCGGCGTACGCGGGAACCGTCAGGTAGCCGGCGACCATTCGCCTCGCGAGTGCCCGAGCGACGGCCGGGTCCGGTTCGGGGACGACGAAGATCCTGGCCACGACGGCGAGCTCTCGGATGGCCTCACCCGTCTCGCGGCGCGCGGCCCCGACCCGTACCTCCGTCAGGGCGGTGGCAACGTCGTCGGCGGCGAGCCAGTTGAGGATCACCCCGTCGGCTTCCCGTCCGGCAAGGCGGAGCATCCCGGGCCGGAGCGCGGCGAGGTAGATCGGTGGCACGTGGCTCGGCGGTCGTGAGAGGCGGAAGCCGTGGACCGCGAAGGTCTCGTAGTCCACGGCCACCTTCTCGCCGGAGAGCGCCGTGCGGAGGAAGCGGAGCGTGTCGCGGACGCGCTCGTAGGGCTTCTCGAAGACGATGTCGTTCCAGCGCCCGACGATCGTTTCCGACGAGGTCCCGAGCCCGAACGCGAATCGCCCGGGCGCCGCGTCCGCGAGCGCGGCGACGGACTGGGCAAGGAGAGCGGGTCCACGCGTGAAGGCCGGCACGACGGCGACGCCCAGACGAAGGGCCGGCTCCCACGCCGAGGCCAAGGCCAGCGGGGTGAAGCCGTCCGAACCGTCGACCTCCGAGCTCCACACATCGGTGTACCCGGCCCCGCGAAGGTCGGCCAGCCATGATCGGTGCCCCGCGAGCGGCACGCCAGGGAACGGAATCGTGATACCCCAGCGCTCGCCCACGGCCCGACCCTATGGCGGGAAGCGCCGCGAGGGCACACCGCGGGGGTCGGCGGCGCGCGCGCCGGGGCTCACCGACCTCGCGGCCGCGACGGCTTCGCGCACGGCCGAGGCGTCGCCGGCAAGCACGAGGTATTCGCGGTTCCTCAGGTGCGAGACGGTGCCGACCTTCACGCCGTCGGGGTTGTGGATCCCGAGGCGCGCGCCCACGTAGCGTGCCGAGTCGAACGCGAGGGTCACCACCTCCGGGTGGTGCGCGCACATCCGTTCGAGCTCGTCGGTGGTCACCCAGGACTCGTCGTTGTAGGAGAGGAGGAGAAGGCCACAGTCAACCGCTGCCACGGTGTGCGCCAATGCGCTCGGCATCGCGCGTTTCGAGTTGAACTCGCTCTTGGTCGACGGGTCCCGCGCGTCGATTCGCTTGCAGGCCACGCCGTAGTGCTCGGGCGAGTCCCAGGCGACGAGGGTCTCCCACACGTGGTAGTTCGTGAAGTAGCGGTGCTGGTTGTAGGGCGGATCGAGGTAGGCGAGGTCGAACCGTCCGAGAGTCGGGACGAGCAGCCGCGCGTCGCCTCGCAACGCGCGGCCGGTCCCCGGGAGCAATTCGGGGACTCGAAGCTCGAGGGCGTTGAACGAGCGGTCCGACCACTGCTTCACGTAGGCCATCTGCACGCCGATCGTCGAATCGACCCGGTCGGCCGCCTCGATGAGGCTCGTGAGGAGGATGGGCTCGAGTGGTGATCCCGCGTGACGGGTCGCGATCGCGTCGCGGATGGAGTCGATGCGTTCCCCGTTCATCGGCTGGAAGAAACGGGCCCTCTTGCAGAAGGTCTCGGTGACATAGCCGGGGACGCCCGGCAGGGCGTTGAGAGCCGCGACGGCCGAGTGGAGCGTGCCGGGTGTCACGTCCGCGGCGTCGGTTTGGACGTAGCAGCGGGCGAACATCTCGGCATATCGAGCGGAGTCCACGGCGGTCACGCGAATGGCCCGCCGCTTGAAGGCCTGCGCGACCCGGGTGGTGCCGGTGAAGAGGTCGAGCGCGGTCGACGCGCCGCTTCGGGCCGCGATCGCATCGAGCACCGGAACGAGCCGGCGCTTCGAGCCGATGTACTTGATCATCCGACCTTCGGGCCCGTCATCGCGGCGCCGTCACCGGGGCCGAAGGATAGGCGGGAAGGACCGATGATGCGGCGATGCTGAAGAAGACCTGTGCGCGAGCGCTGCGCCGTCAAGGGCGACGAGCGATCAGCCACGTCGTGGCGCCGCGTGTGACCGAGTGCGGATGGCCCAGTGCCGAGGTGAGCGCGCGCCGCACGGCCCGGGACCCCGGGCGATGCGCAAGCACGACGACCCGATCGACGTGCAGGGCGACGAGATCCGCCCGCATCGCCTGTCGTGCCGAGACGCTGAGCGGGAGATGGAGCCGGTGCAGTTCGGCTGCCGCGAACACGAGCCACACCGCGTCGAGGCTGGGCGACTCCGTCGCACGTCCATCCTGACCGGGGACGATCGCATAGCCGTCTGCGAGCGCGAACCGGTAGCCCTCCTGCGCCTGCCACACCATCTCTTCGGACGCGGCGGTCGCGCCGTCGGGGTAGACCACGACGTCGGGACGGCGGACGTCGACGCCACCGATGGAGGCGAGCACGGCCGGACGCGTCCGGGTCGCCGTCGCATAGGGCCACGGCGGCACCAAGGCGACAGGCACCAAGGCTGCCGCTGCCACGGCCACGGGGAACGCGGTGGTGAGTGCCCGCCGGGTCAGCGCCCCTGAGCTCACACCTCGCGAGGTCATCGGTCGCAAGGCGTTTCGCTCCTGCGGGACGTCGATCGCGTTCGGGGCCCTGACGGCAGCGACGTGCGACCCAGTCGACGCGCGCTGTCTCGCGTCGTCGGTGACGAGCGCGAGCGCCATCCCGCAGAAGAGGTCGACCATCGCCGCGAATCGCGACGGCACGACCGAATCGAGGAGGGGGATGTGACCGAGGAGCGCGGCTGGAAGCGGGACGGCGGTTGGCGTCGCGCCGGCGTGGAGCCGGGAGCCGAGCGAAAAGACGTACGCGATCGCGGCGAGCCCGAGCGACGTCCGAAGCGCCACCGATCGCCACATGACGACCGCAGCGAGGGCCAGCACGACGAGCAGCCCCGCTCCGAGATAATTGCCGTTTCCCCCCGAGATGAACGCGACGCCGGGGAGCTCGGCCCGCGGCTCGACGGTCGCCGAGAGGGTGGCGGCCGTTCCACCGACGTGTGCCCAGACCGCGCCCGTGAAGTGCCGGGGACCGGCTACGGCGGCCCACACCGGGTACCCGAGGAGGGCCAGCGCGATGCCTGCCGCCACGAGAACTCCGGGAGCGGCGCGGCGCATGGTGCCCGGAACCGATCGTGGCCGTGCGACCGCGAGGCAGAGCACGCCGACGAAAACGACGATGGCCGTGATCGCGAGCATCTCGGTGGACACGAAGAACTGCGCGACAACCAGCCCCCCCAGAGCTGCGCCGACCACCGGTGCCTTCCGCCGCCCGCTGAACAGCAGCTCGTCCAGGCACAAGAAGATGAGCGGGGGGAAGACGGCCCACGTGAGATCGAGGTGCCCGTAGCGCAGGTCCGTCGCGATGAACGGCCCGAACCCGTAGAAGAGCCCGCCGACGAAGGCGGCCGGTCCCCAGCCGACGTGACGACGGCACAGCGCGAACGCTCCGAGGGCGCTCAGCGCCGGTGCGAGGAAGACCGCCGTCCAGAACGCGGCGACCGGTCCCTCGGTGACGGTGACCGGCGCGAGCAGGAGTCCGACGAAGTCGACCGACGTGTTCGCGAGCAGGTTGACGCCGCGCGGAGCGAAGATGGCCCGCGAGAAGAAGGGGTTGATCCCGCTCCCGAGCGCGTGGGGGAGCCAGCCGAGGAACCACACCTCCTGGCCCGGGTCGGCCGAACCGGAGGGGAGCAGCGTGGTCGCGCCGCCGGGAAGTCCTCTCGAGAGGCCGTGCCACCACAGCGCGAGAGAGATCGCCGTGTAGACGAGGAACGCCGCAGCGAGTTGCACGCCTCCGCTGGCGACGCCTCCTCTGGCGGCCTGTCGTGCGCGCCTCGCCGGGGCGCCAGGGGGGAGGTCGTCCGCAGGCCGGGCGGATGCCCGACGCGTAGCCGGCGCCGGTGCGGGTTGCGCGGGCGTGCGGGCGCCTACCGGTTCGGCCACCGAGCCGAAGGTTAGGGCTGCGGTCGTGCCCCTGAACGCTCGTCCGGCGGCGCGAGACGCGGTCCCGTCGGCGTGTCCGGCAGCCCGGTCGCGATCGGCGAGGTGGGCCCCCACCAGCGACGTGGGCTACGTCGCGTACGTCGCGGTGATGTGGTCGTCGTCGCGCTACACGATCATGTTCTCCACGAGGACGGCGCAGGACCGCTGCGCGCAGACCACCCGCTCGGCGTTGACAGGCCCGACGGACGAGGGAGTCTCCCTTGACGACGACCCTGGCGCCGCGCTGGCGCGACATCGCCACCATGCCGGTGTAGCCGCCCCCGTGTGCCGAACCGCCGCGTGGTCGCCGACGACCGCCGGGATGGCGACGGCGCCGAGGTGTTGGATGTCCCTCCGAACATTGTCCCGCCGGTCGTGGCGCACATGAGCACCCTGGACCGGCACCCGCCGGTACCGAGGGGCGGGCGACAAAACCGCGCCGGACGAGCACGCCAGACCGCGCGCCCCGATCTCAGTGCAGGATGTTGACTGCTCTCGCCGCGACGATCGCAACGGTGACGATCGAGATCAACGACTCGGCGCTCATGAGCACCTTGGCGGTTCGGGTGAGCGGCAACGTGTCGGTCGGGCTGAAGGCTGCGGCGTTGGTGAGAGCGACATAGAGGTAGTCGAGGAACTCCGGCGTCCACCCCGCCCGGGCGACGTCAGGGGTGACCATCTGGGGGAACTGGAAGTCGGGCTCCCGTTCCTTGTGCGTCACGCGCGCGACCGGGCCTCCGCGGTCGAGCTCCCAGAACCAAAGGCCGTAGACGATGATGTTCGTGAGCCAGACGGACACCGCGCCATAGAGAAGGGGTCGACCCTTGGCGATTCCCCCGTAGAGGAGATCGTCCACCAGCAGGCCGACCGAGAACATGTTGGCGATGTTCAACAACGCCACGACGGCGACAACGGACAGCCGGACTTCGACGTCCTCCCGTGCACGCGGATATGCGCGGACGAGGTTCACGAAGACGAGGAGCGCACCCTCGATCGCGGGGATCAACCACGTGGGGCCAAGAGCCAGTTGGTGAGGGAGCAGGAAGTAGAGACCGAGCGCGGCGAGAACGGCCGTGCGGGCGCCCCAGTGCGGGACGCGGACCACCCCGGCGGCGGACGTCGCCGGCACCCTTCCGGAAGCTGTGGCCATCCGGTCCGAAGGTAGTGCCGGGGGCGCGTCAGCAGGGGTTTTCCGGGCAACGGGGCCCCAGGAGACAAGAAGCCACCCCAGAGGTATCGTGGCGAACATATGTTCGATGCCGAGCGGATCCAGGTGCTCGCCGAGCGCGTCCGTCCGACCGCCGCGAGCAGGACCCGCCTCCTCCCGGTCTTTCCTGCCATCGCCGAGCTGCTCCCGGACGGAGGGTTGCGCCGCGGGACCCTCGTCCGGTGCACCGGTCCGGGTGCCCTCAGCCTCGCCCTCGCCGTCTGCGCGGGGCCCTCCTCGGGCGGGTCCTGGTGCGGCTTGGTGGGCGTGGACGACGCCGGGGTGTTGGCGGCGGCCGGTTTCGGGGTCGACCTGGAACGTCTGGTGGTGGTCCGCGGCGCGCCTGCCCAGTGGGCGTTGGCCGCCGGGACGTTGGTCGACGGCTTGGACCTCGTGGTCGCAGCCCCTCCCCCCCACCCGCGCCCGGCCGCGGTCCGCGCTCTCGCGGCGCGGGCCCGGGACCGCGGGGCTGCGGTGCTCGTGGTCGAACGCTCAGCGCTTTCACCGGTCGACCTCGAGCTCGCGGTGACCGAGGCTCGGTGGCACGGCCTCGCTCAAGGGGGCGGACGGCTCCAGGCGCGCCGGGTGACGGTGATCGCCCAGGGCCGCGGATCGGCCGGGCGCCCCGTGGCCCAGGAGCTGTGGCTTCCCACGGCGACGGGAAAGGTGGCGGCCGCATGACCAGCGGCATGACCAGCCGCGCAGACGGGCCCGTAGGACCGGCGCGGCTGTTGCTGATCGAGTGCCCAGAACTGGACGCGCCTGTGGAGGACGACGGTGGTCGACTCCTTCGACGGTTCGCCCCAGTGGTCGAGAGCCTGGTCTCGGTGTGCCCCTGGATCGACGTCGTACGCCCAGGAGTGTGTGCGCTGCCACTCCGTGGACCGGTGCGATATTTCGGCACGGAGCAAGCGGTGGTCGAGCTGGTGCGAGAGACGGTTGCCGGCGCGCTCGCGCAGGGGGAAAAAGGGCCCGCGGCAGAGGCGATACGTCTCGGGATCGCCGAAGGGCTGTTCGCGGCCGCGCTCGCAGCGGCGGAGGGCGTCGCGGTTCCCGCTGGCGAGACCGCCGACTTCCTCTCGTCCTGGCCGGTCGACGTGCTCGGGGACCGCGAGCTCGCCGACGTCCTCGTCAGGCTCGGCCTCACCACCCTCGGAAAGTTCGCCCAGGTGCCGGTCGCAGACGTGCTCGCCCGATTCGGGGTTTCGGGGGTCCGCCGTCATCGCATCGCACGCGGCCTCGACGGCGAGCTGCCCGGCTACCGGGTTCCGGGCCTGGACAGGCGTCTGGTTGCCCTCCTCGGGCGGGAGCTCGCGCTGATCGATCATCAGCCGGGGTTCTGGGGCGGCACGAGCGCGGCGGACGAGCGAGCCGCTGAAGCTCTCAGCGCGCTCCAGCGCAGGCTCGGTCCCGAGGCGGTGATGGTGCCGGTGGTTTCCGGTGGCAGGGGGCCGTCCGACCGCTGCCGTCTGGTCCCCTGGCGTCCCCACAGCGCGGTGTCCGAGGGCGGCGCTGGTCGCTCGGTGACCGAGGTGGGGGTCAACAATGAAAAGAAGAACGGCGAGCGTCGGGGCAGCCCCCCTTGGCCCGGGCGACTCCCTCCGCCTGCTCCCGCACGGGTGCTCGCGGGGGAGTGCCCGGCCGACCTGCATGACGAAGACGGCGCCCACGTCGGGGTGACGAGCCGAGGTCTCCTCACCGCCCGACCCGTCCGGCTCTCCCTCGCCGGTGGCCCGTGGCGACCGGTGACCGCGTGGAGTGCGCCCTGGCCCGTGGAGGAGCGATGGTGGTCCAGGGGCCGCCACCGGGCTGCACGCCTCCAGGTGCTCGCAGGACACCGCCCAAACCCAGGCGCGGGAGGGACGAGCAGCGGTACGCCGGATGAGACCGGCGACGCAACCGGATTCCTTCTCGTGGTCGAGCGGGGGCGGTGGCGCGTCGAGGCCGTCTACGACTGACGCCGAGCAGGGACTCTCACGGCGATGCGGTACGCAGAGTTGCACTGCCATTCGAATTTCTCCTTCCTCGACGGCGCGTCCCACCCCGAGGAGCTCGCTGCCGAGGCCGCCCGTCTCGGGCTCTCGGCGCTCGCGCTCACCGACCACGACGGCCTCTACGGCGTGGTCCGGTTCTGCGAGGCGGCGCGGCTCATCGGACTCCCGACGGTCTTCGGTGCTGAGCTCACGCTCTCGTCTCCCGCGACCGTCGCTGCCTCTGCGCGGCGCGGCCGTGTTTCCGCGCAGACTCGTGTTCCCGCGGAAACGCCCCTCCCCACCGCCGCCCCCGCCCCGCCGCGCCAGGGCGAGCCCGACCCGCAGGGCGCGCATCTGGTCCTCCTCGCCAAAGACCCAGAGGGGTACGCGCGCTTGAGCCGCACGATCGCCGAGGCGCAGCTGGCCGGCGGCGAGAAGGGAAGGCCCGCGGTGACCCTCGAGCAGCTGGCGGTTGCCCACGGAGGTTGTTGGCAGGTGTTGACCGGGTGCCGGAAGGGAGCGGTGGCCGCCGCGCTCATGGAGGAGGGGCCCCGTGCGGCCCGCCGCAGGCTCGACGAGCTGATCGCGGCGTTCGGCAGGGAGCACGTCGCGGTGGAGCTGTGGGACCACGGCGACCCTCTCGACTCCACGCGCAACGACGCGCTGGCCCAGATGGCTGTGCAAGCCGGTTGTGCGATCGTCGCCACCAACAACGTCCATTACGCGACGCCGTCCAGGTTCCCGCTCGCCACCGCGCTCGCCGCCGCCCGGGCCAGGCGGCCGCTCGACGAGCTCTGCGGCTGGCTCCCCGCGTCGGCGGCGGCCTGCCTCAGGGCCCCCGGGGAGCAGGAGCGGCGCTTCGCCCGGTGGCCCGGCGCGGTCGAGCAGGCGGAGGAGATCGGCGCGGCGTGCGCCTTCGACCTCCGCCTCGTCGCGCCGAAGCTGCCGGACTTCCCGGTCCCCCCCGGACACACCGAGGACAGCTGGCTCCGTGAGCTCGTGGAGCGGGGCGCCGAGCGCCGCTACGGCCCTCGCGGGGCCGAGCGCGCGAAGGGCGCCTGGGTGCGGCTCGATCACGAGCTCTCGGTCATCGAGTCGCTCGGGTTCGCCGGCTACTTCCTCACCGTCTGGGACATCGTCGAGCAGTGCCGGCGCACGGGCGTCTACTGCCAGGGCCGCGGATCGGCTGCCACGTCCGCGGTCTGCTACGTGCTCGGGATCACTCTCGTCGACGCGGTGCGCCTCGGCCTCGTCTTCGAGCGGTTCCTCTCCCCGGCACGCGACGGACCTCCTGACATCGACCTCGACATCGAGTCCACGCGGCGTGAGGAGATCATCCAGTACGTCTACGAGCGCTACGGACGCCGGCACGCCGCGCAGGTCGCGAACGTCATCACCTATCGCGCCCGCTCGGCGTTGCGTGACATGGGCAAGGCGCTCGGCCACCCGCCCGACGACGTCGACCGGTGGGCCAAGCTGACCGACCGCGGCGATCCGCTCGGGTCACGCGACGACGTGCCGTCCACGTTGCGGCGCCTCGCCGGAGAGGTGCTCGACTTCCCCCGGCATCTCGGCATCCACTCCGGGGGCATGGTGATCTGCGACCGTCCCGTCGTCGACGTCTGTCCCGTCGAGCCCGCCCGGATGGAGAACCGCACGGTCCTACAGTGGGACAAAGACGATTGCGCGGCCGTGGGCCTCGTGAAATTCGACCTCCTCGGGCTCGGCATGCTCGAGGCGCTCCATCACATGGTCGACCTCGTCGCCGAGCACCACGGGGTGGGCATCGACCTCGCCGCCCTCCCGCAGGAGGACGCCGTGTACGACCTGTTGTGCCGGGCGGACACCGTCGGGATCTTCCAGGTCGAGAGCCGCGCGCAGATGGGGACGCTCCCTCGCATGCAGCCCCGCAACTTCTACGACCTCGCGATCGAGGTCGCACTCATCCGGCCGGGGCCGATCCAGGGACACGCGGTGCACCCCTACATCCGCCGCCGCCGCGGCGAGGAGCCCGTCACGTACCTCCACCCGCTCCTCGAGCCCGCGCTGGAGCGCACGCTCGGGGTGCCGCTCTTCCAGGAGCAGCTCATGCAGATCGCCGTCGACGTCGCGGGTTTCACGCCGGCCGATGCCGACGAGCTCCGCCAGGCCATGAGTCACAAACGCTCGGACCGAAAGATGCAGGCGCTGAAGGAGCGGCTCTTCGCGGGCATGGCCGTGCGTGGTGTCCCCGGAGATGTGGCCGAGAAAGTCTTCGAGAGCCTGAAGGCCTTCGCCAACTTCGGGTTCCCCGAGAGCCACTCGCTCTCGTTCGCGTTGCTCGTCTACTCCTCGGCGTGGATGAAGCTGCACTACCCCGCGGCCTTCACGGCGGGCCTGCTGAACGCCCAACCCATGGGGTTCTGGTCGCCCCAGAGCCTTCTCGCCGACGCCAAGCGTCACGGCATCACCGTCCTGCGCCCGGATGTGAACCTGAGCCGCGCTGGTGCCGCACCGGTCGGCGCGGCGGGGTTGCGGTTGGGGATCGAGCAGGTGCGCGCGATCGGCAAGGACACCGCCGGACGGCTGGCCGCAGGTCAGCCGTGGACGAGCATGGAGGACCTCGTGCGTCGGGGCGGGCTCACGCGCACCCAACTCGAGGCACTCGCGCTCGCGGGTGCGCTCGACGACCTCGGCGAAGGCGACGACGCCGGGCGCCTCGCAGCCGCCGAGGGGCGCGGGCAGCAGAGAAGGCTGCAAACCGCCGCGTCCTTGCGAACCGTCCCGGCCGACGGCGTCGGTCAGGGTGGTTCCTCCGAGCGCCGAGCCCTCGTGTGGACGGCCGGCGCGGCGGCACAGGCGACGTCGGGACGCCTGCCGGGGATCGTCACCGGCGCCACGCCGCCCCCGCTCCCGCCGCGTGCCCCGATCGAGGAGGTCCGCGACGACCTCTGGGCGATCGGGGTGACCCCCGAGCGCACTGCGATCGAGCTCGCCCGGCCCGCGCTCATGGCTCGAGGGGTGCCGACGATCTCAGAAGTCCTAGAAGGCGTGGACGGCGGGTCGCGGGTCACCGTGGCCGGAGTGGTGACCCACCGTCAGCAGCCCGACACCGCCCGGGGCGCGGTCTTCTTGAATCTCGAGGACGAGACCGGGATGGTCAACGTCGTGTGCTCGAAGGGGGCGTGGACCCGTTGGCGCGCGGTCGCACGTACCTCTCCTGCGCTCGTCGTCAAGGGCAGGCTCGAGCGCGCACAGGGAGTAGCCAACGTCGTAGCGGAACGTTTCGAGCCACTGGGGCTGGGACCCGTTCCCGGGTCACGCGACTTTCGCTGACACGCCGGTGAGCTGCCGCGGGTCAACTCCGCGGGTCAGCTCCGCGTGTCAGCTCCGCGTGTCAGCTCCGCGTGTCAGCTCCGCGTTCGGGGGATCCCGGCTTTCTCGAGCACCTGGGCGCTCACGCCCACCGCGCGCCAGGCCGAGTAGGAGAGGGCCTTGCGTGCGCTGTAGTCCTTGGCCACCCGGATGAAGTCCTTCTCGAGAGCAGCCACGTCGACCGACTGGCCCGAGTGGGCCAGCTCGGCTTCGAGGTCACGCTGCTCCTGGACCAGGTGCAGTCGGTTGAGCGGGCTCGCAGTCGCGAGCTCCTTCTCGATCGAGTTCAGCTTTCTCCGGATCGACTCGACGGTGCGCTTGCGACCCCGGCGAGGCTTCGTCGTCTCGAGTGCCTCGAGATAGGCCCGGACGACCCGTCCCTGCTCCCGGCCCTTCGCCAGTGCCGCTTTGTGCGAATCGGACATCGGACCCGGACGACGGGCTCGTCTCTTACTTGCAGTCGTCGCCATAGCGCTCCACCCTACACGACCATCCGACCGGCGCACCCGTGGGCGCATATCCCGTGCGAACCGCTCTTTCATCAGGAACGTTTCCACTTCTCCGGGTACTCCGCCACAACCCGATCGCGCAGCCCGGTGCGCGGAACGGGTCGATGGCGTCGCTGTCTTCCCTGTACAGGGTGTTGAGCCGCTCGGGATGCCGCGCACGGCAGGCAATAGGCCCGGCTCGCTTTGCGGGTATCGCGTGCAGGATCGAGCCTCGCGGTCGAGAGCGTCCAGGGCGTCCCTTGCTCCGTGTCCCCAGGCCCAGACCCTCCTGACTTGGGCAATGTGAGGTCCAAAACGCGCCGCGCGGACGGACGGACGGCCCACCAGGGTCGCGGGCGTCCCGCCCGGGCTCGGGGCGACGTATAGCGATTGCTGCGGTCGGGTAGAAATTGGATGTCCGGCAGAGACCGGGCGTCAGTCACAATGCGACGGTGCCCCCGGTAGCTCGGGGGTTTCGTCGCGTCAGGGCGTGTTGCGCGCCGGACCTGGTTTGGACCCCATCTCGTTGCGGAGCGCCCAGCGCTCGTGATCGCGCCAGTCGCCGCCGATGAACAGGTATCGAGGCGAGTACCCCTCCTTTTCGAATCCGAGCCGGCACGCCAGGGCGATGGACTTCGTGTTGCCCGGTTGGATGTTCGCCTCGAGGCGGTGCAACCCGAGCTCGCCGAAGGCGGTCGCGATCACTGCGCGCAGGCCCGCGCACATGAGCCCACGACCCTCGTGGCCGGCGAACGCCCCGTAGCCGAGGTACGCGGACTGGAACGCACCTCGGACGATGTTGTTGACGTTCACGAAGCCCGCGAGCCGTCCGCACACCGCGTGCCGAATGAGGAACGACTCGTGGTCGTCACGTTCGAAACGCGCGAGCAGTGCCTCGAACCGCTCCGGGGTTTCGGGGAGTTCGAGCCACGGTCGATGCAGATCCCGGCTCGCCCGAACCGCGGCGAGGAATTCGTCCTGGTTCTCCGGGGCGAGGCGCCTTACGGCGATCGGGTCCGAGATGGTGGTCACCCACGCACAGGAGATCGGCCGCGCGGTCGGGCCCCCGGAGCATCGGCGCCCGACCTCATCTGCCGATTATCCCCCCGATCCACCTCTCCTCGGCCCGCCGCTGCGCTCGACGCGGCGAATCGCGACGCCCATGCGAGGGTGTGGCACCTTTTCGTGAGGGCGGGCGTCGGAGGTGGGTGTGCGCATACGTGAACGCAGAGAGTCCGACATGGCCGAATGCGCTCGGCTCGTGCGGGACGTGCACCAACACGATCGATACCCGGTCGTGCTTCCCGACGACCCGGCCGCGTTCCTCCGGGTGACCGATGCACTCGGCGCATGGGTCACCGAGGACGCGGAGGGCTGCCTCGTCGGGCACGTCCTCCTCCGTCCGGCGACTTCTGCGCCCGTGATGAACGCCGTGACGAGGGCAACGGGTCTCGGAACCGGGGGAGTGGGCGTGGTCGGCCGTCTCCTGGTCGCGCCGTGGGCACGCCGGCGTGGGATCGGCCGTGCCCTCCTCGATGTCGTCGTGGCGAGTGCGCACCGGATGGGCCGGCGCCCAGTGCTCGACGTCGTGACGACGGACCTCGCGGCGATCGCCCTGTACGAGTCGGTGGGTTGGCAGCGGGTCGACACGGTCACCGTGACCTTCGGCGACCTCGTCGTGGACGAACACGTGTTTCTCGGCCCCGAGGCTGGACCCGCGGATCTGGCTCCCGCGGGGGCGGCGCACCAGCCTGAATGAGCCCCGCGGAGGGTCAGGCCATACTGTCCGCTGAGTGTCAGGCACGCCGCTAATCTCGTGGGAGGACTTCTCGAAGATCGACGTCCGTGTGGGGAAGATCGTCGAGGTCTCGGAGTTCCCGGAGGCACGGAAGCCGGCTTGGAGGCTAACGATCGACTTCGGTGCCGAGTTGGGCAGACGGCGTTCCTCGGCGCAGGTCACGAACTACACGCGCCAGGACCTCGAAGGTCGGCTCGTGCTCGCGGTCGTGAACTTCCCCCCTCGCCAGATCGGACCGTTTCGTTCGGAGGTTCTCACCCTCGGCACGTACCGCGGCGAGGCCGTGCTGTTGGTCGATCCCGACCCCGCCGCGCAGCCCGGCGACCGCCTCGGCTGACGTCCCTGGCGGCCGTCGCACCCGGGCCTCGTGGTGGCGCCCCGGCGTCCCAGTCGGTGCTGACCCGCGAGGCGGATCCGCTCGGGGTATACATCGGTCTCCGTGCGGGATGGTCGAAAGTTGCGGGTGCTTGTCGGGGTGGTGCTCGTGTTGTGCGCGGTCGGGGGCTTCGTGCTCTTCATCCCCCAACAGCGACCGAGCCCCGGTCGTCTGGCTTTGCTCGCGGTGAGCGGACGGAGCGCCCACCTGTCCGGACGGGTGCACAACGCGGTGGCGGATCCGTCGTCGAGCAGCCTCGTGTCCGTGCGCCGGGCGGCCGCGGCCACACCTGGCGAAACCGCTGTGTACTCGAGACGCTGGGCCGCCAAGAAGGCGCACTCCAGCGCGTCGCTGACAGTGCTGGTGACGCCGAGCGGCCGCCTCGCCCGCGAGGTGCGAACCTCCGCCGCGGCGAGCCGACTCGCGCAGTCCAGTCTCACAGCCCAGGGTTACGGCTACGTCGGCCCGCTGCGGGACGCAGCCGTCCCCGGCGCGAGGGCGGCGACGTACGTCGGCGGGACATCGCCCACGGTCTCCGCCACCCTTCCGCACGAGGACGTCGTGGTCTTCTTGGTGGACCGGGTGGTGGTCGTCGCCACTGCAGCCGGTGCAACCGCCGCCAAGTCCCAGTCAGCTGTCGAGGCGTTGGCGTCGGCCGAGTACCACCATCTCCTCGACGTCGGCGCCCGGCCGTCCCTCGCCGAGACGTCGGTCCCGCCACTTGCGGCCGTGCTCTACCTGCTCC
>Ga0209579_10000332_pt1 | contig 53989 bp, 51 predicted proteins | sample Coa_R1_2_FD_187152 | JGI IMG/M metagenome (GOLD analysis project Ga0209579, IMG submission 187152) | Surface soil microbial communities from Centralia Pennsylvania, which are recovering from an underground coalmine fire - Coalmine... | ecosystem: Environmental > Terrestrial > Soil >...
GACAAATGGCGTTTCAATTTCAGCCGATGAATCAATGAGCGACTTTCTCAAATGCGAATGTCCACATTGCGGGCAAAACATTGAATACCCCTCGGAAGGAACTGGACAAACGGTTCCGTGTCCGACGTGTGAAAAACCTGTCACTTTGACTCCGGTAAATCCGCCAACGAAATTTAGTTCAATCGAAATTCCACCAGCGCCCGCCAAGGCCGCACCTGCGGTTACTCAAGCGCCGAAAGGAAAAAAGACCGTCAGGACGAATCTGTCAAAACTCACCGAAGAGACAATCAGAACCAGAACACAAAATGGCGATACACCTTTGCATCGCGCCGCGAAAACGGGTAGGATTTCGGAAATTCCGAGAGATTTGCTTACGATCGAATTGTTCATGGCGAGAAACAATTCATTTGCCAGGGAAACGCCGCTGCACCTTGCCGCAAGATATGGACACCTTGATACAGTTCCCAAAGAGTTTTTGACGAAGGAAACGCTTACGGCTTCGACCGAATATGAAAGAAAAGAATCAAAGACAGGACTGACACCGCCGCGAACTGAAACGCCTTTGCATTACGCTGCACGATATGGATACGCCGACCAAATTCCTAAAGAATTCCTGACACCGGAGTTCCTAAGCATCGAGGCTTCAGGCTACAGGCTCACGGTTTTGCATGAATTGGCTTTTGCCAAAAGGCTGGATTTAGTTCCAGACATCTACGCCGATTCTGAAATTTGGAATTTAAGAAACAGTCAAGGTCAAACACCGCGCGATGTTCTTGAGGGAGTAATCGAGCAAGAACGTCTACGGAGCGAACGCGAAGCCTGGAGGCCACCCCGTCTAACGCTGCCAATACAAACTGAACCGGCGAAGCTATTGCCGGTTTTCTCTGGTGAGGCGTTCCGGGCGGTTCAAATAAAATCTTCAGACTGGACCAAAACCTACATCGTGAATTTGCTGGACTACACTTGCACTTGCCCACGATGTTTAGAAGTTCATTCTGGGGTCCCCGCGCGAGACTATGGCCGTCTTTGCAAACATATTATCCTTGCCTTGAGGGGGCAAAATTTGGTTGCACAACTTCCGCCAATCGCACGGGGGATTGCTGAAAATGGTTTACCATACGAAGCCTTTGGAATTTATCCGGGGCGTTTTGCAGAAGACCTTTATGGTCGTCCCATTTATATAACTGGCAAAAATTATGACGGCTGGATCAATGTCTTTGCATTATTGCGACGGAATGGTGTGAACTACTCCCGATTTGGATATAATGTAAATTCAAGAAGATGGTATTTCAAAAACCTGTCATGTTTGTATCTACCTAAAATTGATGAATCAATTCTGTATTAGCTTAAGCCAAAATGAAAAACCCACAGAAACAGATCGCAATGGTTTTACAAGTAATCGTTGGAAAATACGGGATGAATTACGCGGTCAAGAGCCGGGAGGGATAGCATGTTGCCGTCCCCAATTTCAGGGACGCTGACATGGCGTCCCTCCCAGTCCTCGAATCCGTGCCGGATGTGGACGACAAGCCTAAAACTCCCAATACGGCGGATGAGAAGTTTGAGGATGTAGTAAAATCCGCCCAAGACGCCGCCGTCCTCGTGTTGGTTTACTGATTTTTGCCGCGAAAAGGCACAAAAGGCGCAAGAGATTTCCCCCTTTGTGTCTTTTGTGCTTTTTTGTGGCTAAAGATTCAGTGCTGGTGCTGGTTTACTGAATAAGGAAGGCAGGAAAGAAGGAATAGAAAGTTTTTCCTGATTTCTTGAGTTCATTATTGAATATTCGCGGATTCTTTAAGTCAGAGCCGACTCATCCCGCAATGTGGGACTGCTACTTTTGAGCGGGCTGCGGGACGGCTGAGCCGTGGCGGACCTTGCCGCTGGAGGTCATGCTGATTTCAGCGACGAATTCGAGCGAGGTCGGCACCTTGTGACTCGAAAGCTGTCGGCGGCAAAAGGCCAGAATCTCCTCGCTTGTGTTCGGGGAACTGCCATTGCGCAGTTGAACCTCGGCGCAAACCGCCTCGCCAAATTGCGGATGTGGGCGGGAAAACACCCGGGAACGCACCACTGCCGGATGCTGGTCCAGCACGCCGGCGATTTCCTCCGGAAAAACCTTGTGCCCGGCGATTTGGATAACAGAGGAGGTCCGCCCGTCCAGTACGATGCGTCCGCCCAGGTCGCGGTGCGCCAGGTCGCCGGTCAGGAACCAGCCATCGTGCAATACTTCCTCCCGCGACCGCGGCGGATTCAGATAACCGGAAAACATGCCGGGACCGCGCAGGGCGAGTTGGCCGGTTTCACCCTCCGGCAAGGGTTTCATCGTTTCGTCCACGATCATCGCTTCAAAACCGGGCACCGGCCGGCCAATGGCCTCCGGATGTTCGGCCGCCTCGGCGAGGTTCATGATGGGCAGGCCCACTTCGATGATGCCGAAACCCTGGGACACCGGAACATGGAACCGCGCCTGAAAATCCCGGGCTGCCTGCGGATCGAGGCGGCTGGAGACCGACATGACCCGCGACAACGACGGTGGCAGGGCGCGACCTGATTTTTCACTGGTCAACATCCGGATGTGCATCGGCGTCACGTAAAGAAAAGTGGCTTGATGTTTCGCGGCCGCGTCCAGGATGTTCTCCGCCAGATAATCGGTGTTGACGATCACCGCGGCGCCGACCTCGAGGTAAAGGATGATGGAGACGTAAAAGTGATAAGCCATGGGCAACACCCAAAGGATTTTATCCTCGCCGGTCAGGCCCAGCCCGGCATTGGCGGCGTGAGTGCGTTCCAGCACGTCTTGATGCGTCAGGACCACGCCCTTGGACTGGCCGGTCGTACCGGAGGTGAACCGCACAAACGCAGCGTCCTTGATTCCCGGTGCGAGCGGTGATGGCGCGCCGTCGAGCCGCGTGAAGCGCAAACCGTTGCCGCCCGGATTTTCCAGCGTGACGGTCCCGCCGGGCTGGGCCGGGCCGGAACCGTCGTCAAGAATCACACACAAGGGCGCGCGCGCCAGCATGTCGGCCATTTCCGCCGGTTTCATCTGGTGGTGAATGGGCATGATGACCGCGCCGCAACCCAGCGCTGCCAGCGCGCCGATGACGAAGGCACGGCCGTTGCGCGCCCGCACGCCGACGCCCTGACCTTCGCGCACGCCCAGCCGGTCGAGCTGAATCCGCAGCGCCTCGACTTCGTGCCACAGGGACCGGTAATCCAGCGAACCGCCGGCATCAATGATGGCGATGCGGTCGGGCCATCGTTTCGCAGAACAGGAAAGCGCTTCAAACACGTTCATCGGTTTTTTTACTCTTAATCTTTCTCTTACTCTTAATCCTGCCGTGCTTCATCCACCCGATACGCAATCGGTTCCTCGTGCAGTCGGTCAGGCGAATTGCTTCGGATCAGCCCGACGAGCAGGGAAACAATATCCTTAAGCAACATCTTTCCCTGATCCAGCCCCAGCTCCGAAATCAGTTTCTTGATGAATATCAAATCAAGACAGCCGGCGCATTCCAAGCCGGAACCACGGGCGATGTCAAAAAATTTGCACCGGTCAGCCGGTGTAAATCGTCCATTGCCCTCGGGAATATTCAACACGATGGAGGTTCGCGCACGGTCAAGCTGGTTGTGAACGGCGGCCGATTTGGGGAGGCGTTCCAAAATCGGCTCGGCCCACTGCGCAAAGGCGAGCGATTTTTTGTACGCCTCAAGCTTTTCGTGGTCGAAGTAGATTTTCATGAATCGAATGGAACTAAGATTATGACTACGATTAAGATTAAGAACAAATATCTTCAACCCCAATTTCAATTTTAATCTCAATCACATTTCCATCTGCTTCCGGATGTTGGTTACCGCGTCCTGCAGTGACTGGCCCGAGGCCTGGAACGCCGCAGCGGTCCCGGCTGCCCAGCCGGTCGCCAGCGCCGTCCCGATGACGCGGGCCGAGGTCATTGCTCCCGTGGATGCCGAGAGACAACGTCCCGCCACCCAAACATTATCCAGTTCCGCCGGGCGCAAACAGTCCATCGGAATATCATAATAATCGCGCTCGGCGAAATAAGTCATTTCCGGTCGCGGACTGCTGGTCCAGCGTTCCATCGGCCAGCAACCGCGGGCGATTCCCAGGGGCGACTTGTGCGTGCCCAATACGTTCTCGTCCGAGAGGCGGGCACGCCCCAGAATCCGGCGACCCGACCGGACGCCGAGTTGTGGAGCGACGGAATCAAGCCGCGCGTTGCGGCAGGCAGCGATGTTTTTGACCAGGAATTGCCGGAGCGGTTCCAGCAATGCGCGGGCTTCGCGTTCCCAATCCGTGACCTGTTGCCAGAGTGCCCGGTGGGGGTGAGCGGGCATCAGGCTCAATTTGAACGCGAGCCGGCCATTGGCGCCGGAGCCGGGAACGAGCGACAATCGTTCACAGAGCGCGGGCAGGGCGCCATTTTCAACGGCCTGATGCAGTTCGCGGCGGACTTCGAGCAGGCCGCGTTGGGCCAGACCCGGATCCACATTCTCCAGGACAAAAACCAGGGCGGGCGCCTGATCCGCACCGCCGTTTTCCGCACTGCCACCCGCGAGCGCCACGGCGGTCGCTTCGCCGGTGCAATCCACTACTGTGCCCGGGCGGAACAGTAGTGCTTCGTTCCAGGCCAGGGCGCGGACCTGATGCAGTCGGGAACCTTCAGTCTGCACGTCCGCCACGGTGGCGTGCAAAATCACGGTGACGTTTTTGGATTCGGCCACCGCGGCGTCGGCGACGCGGGCGAAGGCAGGCGGGGGATAGGGCAATACCCAGAGGCCGGTATCCATCACCCGGATGGGTTTCAGGCCGGTGGCTTGTTGCAATCGCCTGGCAAAATCCTGTGCAAAGCCGCCGCCCACGGGCGTCGCTTCCCCGGCTGCCGGGTCCTGTAAATAGAGTCCGCAGATGGTGCCGACCTGTGCCGTGGTGGCCAATCCACCGAGGAATCCATATCGCTCCAATAACACCACTCCCGCCCCGGCACGTCCGGCCGCCGATGCCGCCGCCACTCCGGCCGCACCGCCGCCGATGACCAGCACATCGCAGGCAATGGTCGTGTCACCGGTGCGGACTGCGTTGTTCACGGTAGTCTCCGCCGCATGTGCTCGCCGTAGCCCCGGATATGTTTCCACTGGGGCCGTACGTTCAGCAGCACCGACACTTTTTGCCCCCAGCGGACCACGGTCTTGCGCCAGTCTGCCGGCGAGGTCCACTCCGCGCGCCGCCGTGCAATCCGATCCAATTTGTTCTCGGTATCTTCCGCCAGCCCGGGTGAAAGGTAATAAGCCGGCTCAAAGAGGTCCTGGTCGGGTTTGACCTGGCCTTCCTGCACGGCGATCCGGGCCATGGGCGTGCCTTCGTACACGCGGATGCCGATGGTGGCAAACACGGCGTTGGCTTCCGGACAACTGGTTAAAAAGCTCTGGGTATCCTCGACATCCGCCCAGGTTTCGCCGGGACCGCCGAACAGCAGATAGACCGCCATGGGCAGACCCGCGTCATGCGCCGCTTGCATGGCAATCCGGGTTTCCTTTTGTCCAAACGGCTTGTCCAGGGCGGCCAGCATCTTGTCCGAGGCCACATCCAGTCCGAACTCCACGCCCGCGCAACCGCCTTCCTTCATGGCGTGCGCGAGTTCCGCGTCGAAACCGGTTGGATTGCAGAAGGCCAACCATCGGACCGGCACCCGTCGGCGCCGGAGCTCGCGGCAAATGGCCAGGGCGTGGCTGCGCGGATCATTGAAGACGCTGTCCACGAAAAAAAAGTCCCGCAGCTTTGACCGGACGGCCACGGTTTCGATTTCCTCGACCACGGCTTCCGGCGGGCGGAGCCGGTAGCGGCGTCCTTCCAGTTTCGGGTAAATACAGTAGGCACACTTGAACGGACATCCCCGTTTGGTTTGGACGCCGACAAACCCGCCGCGCCGGGTGTATCGCCGGTAACGGCAAGACTCGTGAGCGGGCATCGGCAATTGCGCGAGTGACTCAATCGCCCCAGCCGGCGTGGCGTTCATACCGTCGCCGCCGGCGCTGGTGACGACCCCGTCAATTCGGTCCAGGGAACGCCCGGCTTCCAGGCGATTCAACACTTCGGGAAACGCGCGTTCGCCTTCGCCAATCACACCGGCATCCGGCTGCAACCGTTGCATCCAGCCGTGCGGCGCAACCGAAAAACCGCTGCCCCCCAGAATCAATGGGCCTTCGAAATGATGCCGTACTGTTTCCGCCAGTTCCCGGACGTCATCGAAATAGGAACGCGGTGCAAAGGACCAGCAATTGTCCAGGTTGCGAATGCCGAAGGCCACGGCCCCAAATGGTTCCGCCACCAGCGCCTGTTGCAGTGCCCGTTGCGGGTTCCGTTCCATTCCCAGGTCCAAAAACACGACCTCATGGCCGGCGGCCCGGGCCGCCGCGACCACCCACAGCGCCCCCAGCGGCGCGACGGGATAAGGGGAACTTTCCCGGTTCGTTGCCGCCAGCAGCACCTTCATGACAACTCCTCCTCCAGCAAGGCATGGCGCAGGTCCCGTTCCAGCCGGTCCACTTCGGCCGGAGTCAGACAATCATCCACCCACGACAGCAGGGTGGAAAGCTGGTTGCCAAACCTTAAAAACAGCACGGTCAGGCCGGGCCAACGCCAGCACGGGATCAGGTGCGTGGCAGCCAGAATCCGGCCGCCACAAAATTCCGTCATGCCGGGGCAGATCTCGCCCGAATCCGAAAAGCTCAGGGACGCGATCTTGCCGCGGGTCGGTTTGCCCAGGTGATGCGCATAATATCCCAGCGGCAGCGGTTTGAACATTTCCAGCGCCGCCATGCAGCATTCCGGGAAGCGATCGCGAATCTGGTCCATCATCTGCCGGCTGAGCTCGCCGACGATATCGCTGATCCGTCCAGCGTGTCGCGGTTCAATGCGATAGAACAGAATGGAGAGATGATTGGAAAAGATGGGGCCTTTGGCACCATGCCGCCGGGTATCGTGGGGTACGGGAACCAGGTAAGCCCCGTCCCGGTTGCCGCGCTGGACGGCAATCGCGTGCAACGCCCGGATGGAAGCCGCCAGGAAAAAATGACTGCGCCGGAAACCGGCGGTGAGCTGCTGGCTGCGTGCGTCAATGCGGGCGGTTTCCGCTTCGGTGAACTGGAGGACGCGGCGATGGTTGCGGCGCAGGCCGGAACGGGCTCCGGGTGGCACCAGGCTGAAGAGCGGTTCCTTGCCGGATTCGTGCAGCCACTTCACCGAGCCGTGCGCCTGGCTGGCATTGGACCACCAGCTCGTTCCCCGGCGTTCCATTTGTTTGGGACTGATAAAGTCCTTGACGGTGGGGGCTCCGTTCGTGGTGCCGTCTGCATTCAAATGGCTCAATAAAAAGTCGAGCCCCCGGGCATCCAGCAGGGTGTGGTTCCAGGAAAGATAAAGATGACTGGTGCCATCCGCGTGGCGCACCACGTCAAACGCCACGCCCGGCCCCTGTTCGGCCCGCAATTCGCGCTCCGTGACCATCTTGGGCAGCGTCCACGCTGTCTCCCCGCTGCCGTTTTGATCGTGGTGTTCGAAAAAGATGGTTTTGGGCGTTGCCGATGTCCGCCAGACCGGCGGCAACAGCGGCAGCCAGCGGACGAAGCGCGCGCGGGCCAGCCAGTCCATGATGGGCGATTCGGCAATCCGCCGGCGCAGCCGGTCGGCCTCAAAGCCCCGATCGAGCTGGAAGACGGCGCAGCAGACATTGCCCGGCAGCCCGAACCGCCGCATCCGGTGGTCCTGGCCGTGCATGAAATAATCTCCGGCGGCCGATCGAATCTGACGAGGCAGGTGGTCAGGCATAAGCACGGCCACTCCGGCGCTCAGGCGGTGGAGTGGTTGTTGCGGGACAGTTCGGCGATGCAATTGGCGAGCGTGGCCATCGAGGTCAGATTGTTGCCCGTCAGGTGCGAATCCGGCACCCGGACGCCGATGACGCGCTCGCAAAAGAGCAACAATTCCACCAGCGCAAACGAATCAATGCCGGCCTGGGCCAGGGGGCTGTTCTCGTCGAAATCCGTTCCTTCGGCGACGAAATTGGTTCGCGCAAACTGACAAAGCTGCGCGGCGACAGTCTTGGGGTCCTTCTCTGAGGTCATTGCTTGTTTTAGGTCTGCGACGAAATGGCGGTCATTGCGGCCGCAACCACGGGGTTTGCCGGTGAACAAGCCGGCGGGTACTCCATCCCGGCCATTGCGCATGCGACGAGCCCGCGCTGGTTCTCAATGCTCATTTCCATTGGAAGTATGGCGCGGCGGCCAATCACGTCAAGCCTGGAAGCTCGAAAGCGTTGCCAGCATTATGTGCTTGCCGGGTGTCGCGGCATCGGAACATTCTTATGCCGCGTGGATGAATCTGTTCCAGAGCCAATGGCAATTCCGCAAGTCGCCGCACCCGACCGCTTTTCCAAGGCACGATTTATCATTTTCAAAGCCATCGCCCTGACGGCGCTGACGCTGGTGCTGGGTTTTGCCCAGGGCTGGGCGTCGTCCCGCTGTTACAAACCCGATCACGTCGCCGGTTTTCACATGGGCATTCTGCACGGAATACTGATGCCCGCCGCGCTGCCGGGCCTGCTGATGGGACAGGACCTGCCGATTTACGCGCCGAACAATTCGGGGCGCCCCTACAACATCGGCTACATTTTTGGCATCAACACCTGCGGCACGATATTTTTTGGAGTCGCCTTCTGGCGGCCGCGCCGACGACGAAGCTAGAATTTACGATTTGCGATATACGATTTACGCATAACCCAGGTTACAGAGGGATTTGTAAATCGTAAACCAAGCCCATGGCCAAACCGGCGTAGCGGCTTTCGGCAGAAAGCCGCAGTCTTCGATCCTCGGAGTTCGCGGCGCTCTGCCGAGACGCCGCTACGAGCAAAGGGTTTTCTTGGGAGGTTCAAATCGTAATTCAAAAATCGTCAATCGTAAATCAGTAGGGCCAGTCGCAGAAAATTTCGACCACACTCAACGTGCCGCCGCCCCAATAGCGGCTGGGGGCAAAGGTGAATACCCGGCGGTTCCGCTCATAGACCAGTTTGACGGGATGCTCGGGAATGTTTGGATCATACGCCTCGAATTCCAGGGTTGATTCCGACTCCGTCAGTCCGTACAGCACGATGCCGTGGTTGATGGTGATCCGCGGAAAGCGAAACAGATGCACGAGACTCAAACCGCGTCGAGGCAGCGATTGTTCCAACTTTTCCGCCATCCGTTCCCGATGCCAGCCATGGACCGGAAAGATCATTCGCCAGTGGCTGCGTAGAAAATAGGACTGCCAGGGGCCGCCCAATTCCGCCTTGAGCAACGGTTCGTGCGCCCGGCTGAACGAACGCAACCCATCGTAGCCGGGCACCACCACCCGCTCCGATTCCGCGCACGCCCGGCGCGGATTGCGGGCGACGACCTCCCGGATGATCCGCCGGTAAACTTCCGGTTCCGCCACGGGCTGTTCCGGTGCAAAACAGGCGTGATAAAAAAATTGCCGCGTCGAACGCACCATGACGAAGCAACGATGATAGTAGGTGGGCGGCGGGTTGGAGTTAAAAGTGGTCATCGCGCCGGTCACCGGATCAAAACGGTATTGCCATACCAGTTCGTGGGGGAACGCGAAGGTGTCGCGTTCAAACTGGAAAGTGCGGACGGACTGCTCGGTCGGCGCCATCATGTTCATGAAACGGCGCGGGCAGGCTTCTCCGCCGGTTCACCCGCCTTGGCCATGCCCGCCAGGGTGAGTTCCGCGGACAGCACCCGGGTGTCCGCAATGAAAGCGGTGACCATGGCTTGAATCAAGGGACCCAACCGGCCGGTGATGGTGGCTTCGATGCGCAGGGTGTCGCCGGGTTTGGCCGAGCCCATGATTTTGACGGCGCGCAGCCCGGACAATTTCATTCGCGGCCAGGTGGGATTGGCCGGGTCTTCCTGTGCCACCATGCCGGCCACCTGGGCGCCGGCTTCCACGAGCAGCACACCGGGCAAAATCGGTTCGCCCGGCAGGTGGCCGCGCAAATAAAACTCGTCACCGCGAACCCGGTATTCGCCCGCACCTTCCTTGCCCGGTGTCAGGCTGACCATCCGGTCCACGAACCGGAATTCCGGCCCGTGCGGCAATGATTTCATGGCCAGTTGCAGAATTTCAGGCGACGCGCTCATTGCTTTAGCGGTTCAACCACGGTGAAGTCCGGCGGCAGCTTGGCCTCGAACTGGGCGGGATCAATCGGCTGGTTCAGGACCACGTTGGTAAAATCGTTCCGCAAAGTGGAACCGTCGGCAAATTCCATCTCCGTGGCGGCGATCGTGAAGTCATTCGTGTGAAAACCGATCAGGATTTCACTGATGAATTTGCGGGCGGAATCGCTCCGGGGCTGGAGCGTCATTTGCAACATCGAGTTGGTTTCCGTCGCCGACAGCAGGCGAAAGTTTTTTTCCATGGTCGCCCGGTCGCGGGGCAGGGTGGCGTCCAGCAGGGCCAGCGCGTCCTTGATGGGGCCGGTTGGAACGGCCCCGATCGGATATTTTTCCGCCTGCTTGAGCCGGGGATAGATGATGAGCAATTGGTCCGGCTGGCGGAGCACGATGGTCTGCACCGGCTGGCCCAGTTCCCAGCGGAATTCGCCCGGCGTCACCCAGACCTTGCCGGTGGACACCAACGGCTGGTTCAAGACCTTGAGCGTGCGCGTCTGGGTGAAGTCGGCGGACCAGCTGTGCAGGTTGGTCTGCACCTCAAACCAGTGGTTGAATTGCGCGTCCGAATCAGCGCCGTGAGAAATGGTCGCCACCGTACAAAATGCAATCATGCCGCAACCGACGAGGCCGGAAACCTTCCTCTTAATCATAATCTTGCTCTTCATCTTCATCCCGACCTCAGACTGCCGGGAAAGATTACGATTAAGATTAGGAAATTGCAGGGCGCGGAGGAGCGACATTACCCGTCCTTCGGCCAGATGGGAGTGAATTGATACCATTGGTCAATATCCTTGCGAATTTCCGGCTCGAATGCACGCAGGATTTGCTGGGTCAATTCCCGGCGGGCCTCGCGGTTGCCCAGCGTCTGGCGGTCGTAGGTGAACTCCGGCAGCACTTTCACGGCGTAACCGTCCGGCCGGCGGACAATGGTCACGCCAATCAACGCGCAGCCGGAGGCCCGCGCCAGTTCCGCCGCCGCCAGCGACGCTTCAAACGGATGACCGAAAAATTCTATCGGGACGCCGCCCTTTTCCGGCGGCCGGTCCAGCGAGATCGCCAGGTCCGCTCCGGCCTGGAGTTGTTTGATGACCTCCACAAAGGCGAAATCGTCCTGGCCGATGACCAGCGTCTCGACGCCGCAACGTCGTCGCGCCTCGATGCGCAGGTCGGTCAGGCCGTCATCGGGTTCGGCTTGGGTCAGGATGGTCAGCCGGATGCCCAGTTGCGTCAGCAACAGGCCGCCATGTTCCCAATTGCCGAGGTGCAGCGTGATGAAGAGCGTGCCGCGTCCGCGTTGGCGGGCCGTGCGGATGATTTCCAGTTCGGCGAGATGGGTTAGCCAGTTTTGCACCGGCACACCACTTTCGGCGCGCCATAAATCCACCATCTTTGCGGCGAATTTCCGGTGAAGCTGATGCGCGGCCTTTTCGGCGGCCACGCGGTTGCCCGCAAAGAGCGGCAGAAAATTTTGCACCACCACTTCGCAGCGCTGTCGTTGGAACCGCCAGTAAAGTTCGGCCACGATTACGGCCAATCCCTTGACCAACCCGACCGGCAGGATGCGCACAATGACGAGGCCCAGCCGCCACAAGCCCGCACGATAAAAGGAAAATGGGTTGAGGTTTGAAGATTGAGAGTTGGGGGATTCCTTCTCGCCGTCTTCAGACTTTGGACCTTGGACTTTGGACCTTGGACTCAATAACCTCCACCACGTTGGCAGCAGAAAAACCGAGATCAACATGTTGGCGCCAATGCCCACGGCGCACACCCTGCCCAGGCTGGCCATGCCCGGATTGCTGGAAAATCCCAACGACCCGAACCCGGCCACGGCCGTGCCACCGCATAACATCAGTGCCCGCCCGACGGAACGCCGGACCGCGCCGAGGTCGCCGCCGTGCCGGCGCAACGCGAGTTGCATGAACAGGGTGTAGTCCACGCCCGTGCCGAGCATCAGCGGCAGGGCCATCAAATTCATCAGGTTCCAGCTCCAGCCGCTTATCATCATGATGGCCAACAGACACAGCCCGCTCAGGCACAACACCGCCACTCCCAGCAGAATTTCCGTTGCCCGGCGGAAGGCAAACCAGAGCGAGAGCAATACCAGCACCACCATCGGCGTCACCACCTCCCCCATCCGGGATTGCACGCGTTTCAAGGTCGCACCGCCCAGCAGTTCCCAACTGGAAAGCAACGCCCCATCCCGGGACAACTGTGCCGACAAGCCGGCCAGCGCCGCTGGCTCGACCCGGTTCGTGGCGGGATAAACCAGGCCCATGACCAGCCATTCGTCCGGCGTCCGGGTAATGAACCGTTTCAGCAGCCATTGGCTGAGGTGATTGGTCGGCCAGAACACGTTGGTGCCGGCGCCGGCGCGTGCCCAGGTATTTACCAATTCCTCCGTCAGCACGAGCGCGTTGCTATTGAAACCTTCATCCGACGCGGCGTTCCGCAGCAACGGGCCTTTCGTTCCCAGAGCCGTCGCCGCCGTCCGGTTGGCCGCCTGATATTCAACGCGCGGCCACAGGGCGGTCGGCAGCAAATATTGGCCGATGACATGATTTGAAACCGCGCCGGCCAGCAATCCGTCGGCCCGGGTGAGACGCTGATAAACCTCGGGTTCATCCTTGCCGGAAATGATGACCCAGAGCGGCTGCGGCGGCAGTCCCAGCTCCGAGGTGATTGCGTCCAGCGTCGTCTGGGCCTCGCCGTGCTGCGGTTGCAGGGCATTGCCGGTCCGGTCCAATCCCGGCTGGCGAAAACACAATACCGCGCCCGCCATCAGCAGAATCAAACCGGTCAACCACAGCGGAGCGCGGTCACGAAATTTTTCGGCGGGCTTCGGCGCAGCCACCAACGGTTGCTGTGGCGCGACAAAATAATTCCACCAACGGAACGGCGGCTGGTCCGGGCGCGGCTTTCGGCGTTCGGGAAACAGCGGCGGCAGGTAAATCATGACCATCACCAGGGCCGACAGGGCGATGCCGATGGCCACCAGCGTGCCGAGTTGTCCCAGGCCGGGCAGCCCGCCGAGGTTCAACACCAGGAACGCGCTCATCGTGGTGATGGCCGCCCACAGAATGCTCGGCGCAATCGCGCGGCGGATTTCCGGCACCGTCATTTGCGGATGCGCGAGCGCTTCCTGGTAATGAACCACGGCGTAATCTACGGCCAATCCCAGCAACACAGCGGCAAAACCCAGTGCCACCACGCTGATGGTTCCCAGCACCAGCCCGCCCAGCGCGAGCGTCGCGCCCAAAATCAGCATCAGCAGCGCCAGCAACCACAACATCGGCCGCCAGCGCCGGTGCGTCAGCCAGAAGAGCAGGGCGATGACGGTGGAAGTGATGCCCACCGAATGGCTCATGTCGTGTTGCATGCTCGTTGCGATTTCCTCCACAAACACCGGTCGCCCCGTGTAACCAATCACGATGCCATTCGTTCCGGTCACGTCGGCATTTGTGTTTGGCTGCGAGTCAACGATTGCATGAATGGATTTTAACCAGCTTTCGCACGAACGGTAGCTGCCCAGATCCACGGCGGATTCCACGTACAAGAGGCGAAAGGTTCCGTCGGGCGACGCGAACATCTGCTGGCTCTGGCCGCCGGCGAAACTGGAAAGATTGGTCAACGCCGGCATCGTCAGCAGATTGAACGGATCGAACTCGTGCCGGGCCAGGTCCATCGGCGACATGGACGTGGAGAGCGCTTCCTTGGTCTGCTCCAGCGCGGACTTGAGCTGGTTCGGGGCGAGCCGGTTGGTCAATGACCCGAACGATTCGGGCGGTTGATTGAACCACAGCCAGCCGAGCAGTTCGCCCAGTTGCTCCGGATGTTCCATCCAGGGCGCCTGCCAGGTGACTTCCGAGACCAGGTTGGTCTGCTGCCGCAAACGGTCCGCCAGTGCGCCTGCCCATTGTTCCGCCTGTCCGGCGTCCTGCGCGCGGAGGGTGATGACCAGTTCGCGCGCGTTGGCGAAATGTTGCTGGTACAGTTTCAGCCCCTGGACGGTCGGCTCATCCGGCGGCAACAGGTTGAGGACGTCCACGTCGAAGCGCAATCGCCACACGCCGAGGCAGACTGCCACCGCGAGCAGCGCCCACCACCAGCGTTTCAGGAATGAACTCACGGCGACAGATAGCCTTCCAGGACTTCTCCCGTGCCGGTGTTCTCCAGCCGCCACCCACCTTGTGGTCGGCGCTCAAAATGTAATGTCAGCGGCAGCGGTTTCCCGGCCAGGGCCGCGGGCAGATAGAGCCAGGCAAACCGGACGGGCGGCGGTCCGTGCCCGGAGAAATGGATCTGCTGCTGGGGAAACCGTATGAACCAGCGGGTGGGAGTGGTCTGCGCGAACACCATGGACAACGGCGTCTTGTCGAATTGAATCAGCGCCCAGCCATCCGCGTTGGTGGCCAATATGAGGTCGCCGCCGAATTCCGGCAGGCCTTGTCTCGGCCGCCAGAGGGCCTGGCCTTGTTGGATATGCCAGCCTGGCCCGGTGGCCGTGAACAAACTTTGGGTCGTCGTCTGGCAGCCGCACAAAAGCGTGAGCACGGCCAGCAAGGCTGACCGGAGGAAAAGGCGAGGCAAATGACCTTCGAATGACCGCATGCGACGGGCTATTGTTGCGGAAGCCCGATGCTTGTCAACGCTTCACCGTCTTCAGGCTCTGCGCCGAGGTCGAACCACCTCGTCATCTTAGGCAACACAGGCATGATTGACCCTGTCTGAGGGATTACCTACTCTGCGCTGAATGGCCGATGTGTTTACCAAGAAGAAACGGTCGCAAATCATGGCCGCAATTCGGTCAAAGGGAAACAAGATTACCGAACTCAAATTGATTTCCATCTTTCGCGCTAATGGAATCACCGGTTGGCGCAGGAATCTGAAACTTCCCGGCAAGCCGGATTTTATTTTTCGTCGTGAGCGCCTGGTTGTTTTTGTTGATGGATGTTTTTGGCACGGATGCAAATGGCACTGTCGGATGCCACAAAGCAATCGGCGCTACTGGCAAAAGAAAATTGCTCGGAATTCGGTGCGGGATAAAGTAACTATCCGCTGTCTTCAAAAGAATGGCTGGCGAACTCTTCGCGTGTGGGAGCATTCTCTCAAGACGCCAGCTTTGGTAGCACAAAGCATCAAATCGGTGTTGAGCGCAGATGGCTGATGGTGCAAAGATACAGGCGGAAAGCATGAGTATACTACTCAAAAAAACTTTCGGCGAGTTTTTCGCTGGCATCGGTTTAATGCGCCTTGGCTTGGAGCGGGCTGGCTGGCGCGTGGCCTTCGCCAACGACATAGACGAAGATAAGCGGCAGATGTATTGCCACCACTTTAGCGATAATGGCGAATTTATCTTGGGTGATGTACATAAACTGGATGCGCGTGATGTTCCCGACGTTGCTTTGGCCACCGCGTCGTTTCCTTGCAATGATCTTTCGTTAGCTGGAGCGCGCCGCGGGCTGGCAGGTGAGCAATCATCGGCGTTTTGGGGTTTCATTCAAGTATTGACCAAGATGGGCAAACGCCGCCCACCTATGGTTTTGCTGGAAAATGTTACCGGCTTTCTGACTTCCCATGATGGAAACGATTTCCGCGATGCGCTTCTGGCGCTCAATTACTTGGGTTATGCAGTTGACGCTTTGATTATTGACGCTTCACGCTTCGTTCCGCAAAGCCGGCAGCGCCTTTTTGTGATTGCCACAAAAACTTCGGCCGTTTCTGCTTTGAGCGACACGCCGAGCTTCTACGAAAGCGATTGCAGGCCGCCCGCTCTTGCAGACTTCATCATGTGGAATGCAGAAATCAACTGGTGCATCCGCCGACTCCCGCCACTTCCAGTCACAGAAGCCAAGCTTCCCGATATTCTTGAAAACTTGTCGCCGAATTCCCAAATGTGGTGGAGTTGGGAGCGTGCGCAGTATCTACTTAATCAGATGAGTCCGAAACATCGGGCAAAAGCCGAAGCAATGGTTCAAGGCGGCCGCGTTACCTATGGCACAGTGTTTCGACGCGTTCGCAAAGAACGGTCAATGGCTGAACTTCGGACGGACGGCATTGCGGGCTGCTTGCGAACACCGCGCGGCGGCAGTGGTAGACAAATTCTTTTTGCCGCCGGGCGAGGGCGCTTCGCAGTGCGGTTGCTCACACCGCGCGAGTGTGCCCGTTTGATGGGAGCTGACGATTTCAAAATTCGTGCTTCGCTGAACCAAGCGCTTTTTGGATTTGGCGATGCGGTTTGTGTTCCCGTCATTGAATGGATTGCCAGGAACTATTTAAATCCTGTCTGGGAAGAAAACTATGCCACACAAGAAATCACAAAGGCACCCGAACGAATCGTCTCCTATCGGAAAGTCAGAAGCCGATAAAGGATATACCTTTGGCTTGTCGCCTGATGTTGCGTCTATTCGGAAGGAGATCCGCTCTTTCTTCGCCAGTCTTGATGAAAATGGTCGGAAGATTGGAAAAAGTAAGTGGGGCGTCTATGCTTTTTACGATTTCGATGGCGAGCCGATTTACGTTGGCCAAACTCTTGAGGGACTTGGCAGCAGAATCGGCCGTCACCTGACGAATCAACGCACAGATGCGGTTGCCATGAATGTCCTTGATCCATTCGAAGTCGCGGAAATTTGTGTCTGGCCGCTGGATTTGGGGCACCTGAATAAGAAGGCCCAACAAGAGCACCTCGACCGCGCCGAGTTCACTGTGTTTGAAAAAGTTATCGCAGAATCCAAGTTGGGCGCGGTTCTCAACGAAAAACCACCACGCTCAATGCCGGTGGTCCAACTTCCGAAAGCATACAGGAAGCGCATCGTTCCCGACGAAATCTTTCCACATCGCAAGCATCCGGACATTCGCATTGCCAGACGCGCAAATACAATCGCAAGCCTCGCCCGCGTTATCAGCGAACGGAAGGTTTCAAGAGGGCTTCGCCAAACCCTGCTGACTCAAGCACGCCGCCTTGAACGGCTTGCCGCAGAGCGTTTGAAAGATTTTCCCAAGGACGTTGCTGATAACAACGACGAATAAATCTGCCATTCCCCTGGCAACGAGCCCTATAATTTCACCTTGCGCAACCGGAGCGCGTTGCTGACGACCGAGAGCGAACTGCAACTCATCGCCGCGCCGGCTATCATCGGATTCAGTAGCAGATGCGCCATCGGATACAAAATACCCGCCGCGACCGGCACGCCCAGCGCGTTATAAACGAAGGCGAAAAACAAATTTTGCCTGATGTTCTTCATCACCTGCCGGCTCAAGGACAGCGCCTTGACGATGCCTTGCAGATCGCCTTTGACGAGCGTGATGCCGGCGCTTTGAATGGCTACGTCCGTGCCGGTACCCATCGCAATGCCCACGTGCGCCTCGACCAAAGCCGGCGCGTCGTTGATGCCGTCGCCGGCCATCGCCACGATTTTGCCTTCGGCTTTCAGTTTCCTGACCAGTTCGAGTTTGCCTTGCGGTGTCAATTCCGCCCGGACCTCGTCAATCCCCAGTTCCTTCGCCACCACCTCGGCGGTCTTGCGATTGTCGCCAGTGCACATGATGACCTTCAATCCCATGTCGTGCAGCGCGCGGATGGCAGCGGGTGTGGTTTCCTTGATGGGATCGGCAATGCCGATGATGCCAACCGCCCGGCCATCCACCGCCACCCAGACCACCGTCTGCGCCTTTTCCTGAAGTTGATGCGATACCTGTTTCAAATCGTCGGGAATCGTCACGCCGGAATCACCCAGAAATTTCTCCTTGCCGACACGGATCGTTTGCCCGCCGGTTTTCCCCGACACGCCACCGCCGGTTGTGGACTCAAAATCGCTTGCCGGTGACAGGGTGATTTTCTTTTCTTTTGCCTCGTCTACGATCGCCCGGGCCAGCGGATGCTCACTCAATTGCTCGACCGCGGCGGCGAGGCCAAGAAGTTGCGCATCGTCTCCGGAAATTGTAGGAACCGACGTGAGGAGGCTCTGACCAATTGCGGATTGCGGATTGCGGATTGCAGATTTGTCAGTTTGAGCCTCGTTACCTCGGCTCCTACTGGACGGAATCACACTCACCACCTTCGGTTTTCCGGCGGTCAATGTTCCCGTTTTGTCAGTCAGCAGATGAGTGACCTTTTCCGTGGTCTCAATTGCTTCCGCGTTTCGGATGAGAATGCCCGATTGCGCGCCACGGCCCACGCCAACCATGATGGACATCGGTGTTGCCAACCCCAGCGCGCACGGACAGGCAATAATCAGCACCGACACCGCATTGACCAGCGCGTAAGCCATTGCCGGGGCCGGTCCCCAAACGGCCCAGACCACGAAGGTAATGACCGCGGCGCCGATGACCGTCGGCACGAAATAACCCGCCACACTGTCCGCCAGCTTCTGGATCGGCGCGCGGCTGCGCTGGGCTTCCGCCACCATCTGCACAATCTGCGCGAGCAATGTTTCGGAGCCGACCTTCTCCACCCGCATCAGAAAAGTTCCCGTCTGGTTGACGGTTGCGCCGACGACGGAATCATTCACGCCCTTGGCCACCGGCATCGGTTCGCCGGTGATCATGGATTCATCCACATTGCTCCGGCCCTCGATAATTATACCGTCGAGGGGGATTTTTTCGCCGGGCCGGACGCGCAGTACGTCGCCTTTCTGTGCTTCCTCCACCGGCACATCCGATTCGAGGCCGTCCCGGACGCGATGCGCGGTTTTGGCCACCAAGCCGAGCAACGCCTTGATGGCCTGCCCGGTGCGGCTGCGTGCTTTGGCCTCGAGCATCTGTCCCAGCAACACCAGTACCGTGATGACGGCCGCCGCCTCGAAATAAAGTCCCACCTCACCGTGCTGCCGGAACGATGTCGGGAAAATGCCGGGAGCGATGACGGCCACGGTGCTGTAAACGTACGCCGTGCCGACACCGGTCGCGATGAGCGTGAACATGTTCAACTGGCGCGTCTTCAACGAACGCCAGGCCCGGCCGAAAAACATTCCGCCCGCCCACAGCACCACGGGCGTGCTCAACAGAAATTCCAGCCATCGGGAAACCGGCCTTGGAATCCACTGGTCGATTCGCACGCCGGGAATCCATTGACCCATCGCGAGTACCAGGACGGGAATGGTCAGGGCCAGACCGATCCAGAATTTGCGGGCCAGCGCGCGGGTTTCGTCGTCATCCTCCGGTTCGGCGGAAACGGTTTTGAGTTCCAGCGGCATTCCGCACTTCGGGCAATCACCTGGATGATCCTGCTCGATTTCCGGATGCATCGGGCAGGTGTAAATGGTTTTGTCCGCGGTGGCGACCCGGGCCGGGTTCCGTTCCAATACCATTCCGCACTTCTGGCAATCACCCGGCCGGTCTGATTCCTCGCCGGGACACATCGGACAAAAATACTTCGCGTTCGATGCCGGTTTTACCGTGGCCCCGCCGTGATGCCGGTCGGAAGCGGGGGAATTGCGAATTCCAGAAGTGAGGAACTTTTGCCGGCAATGTTCGCAACAAAAATAGAACGTCTGCCCGTCGCGTTCGGTTCGCAATGCCGACGCTTCGTCCACCGTCATGCCGCAAACCGGGTCGGTTGCCATAGTCTCCAGTCTTCACGACTTGCGCCACCCCGTCAAATATTTGGACATTCGCCAATATGGGGGGATTCGGACGGTGAACTTTCTTTGAACGTGAAATTTCCAGTCATCCTCGGACATCCCCGAAAGCCATCTGCCGGAGGCAAAATGCTGTTTTGCGCCATCGCCCCAGCAGATTGGCCCCGGAGATGCTCGCAAAAGCGGGTGAAGACAGGAAAATTTATGAAAACCAGAATCCATATTGGCTTATGCGTTGTCGTTGCGGCGACTATACTTTCTGCTCGTGCGGATGATACGCCGGACCAGGCCGCGGCCCGCGCGGCTTTCGAGCTAAAAATGTACGAGCTGGATCATCCGCAAGCCCAGCCGCCAAAGGATACAAATTCCACGGCCACGGCGGCACAACCCGCTTCCGATACGAAGAATGTAAATGTAACCGCTGCCGCTGCGACTTCCGCGGCGACTCCGCAAACCGCACCGGCGGCGAGCGCCCCGGTGGTTGCTCCTGCCGAAGGCAGTCCGGCTCCGGAAACTTCCGATGTTAACACGACGGCTGCTACCACGACGACTGCCACGCCCGCGACTGAAACTTCCGCGGCGACTGCCCCGGCCGCTGCTCCGGAGGCCGCAACCACTGAATCTGCTCCGGCCACGGTCGCCCCGGCTGAAGCCTCGACGACGGCTACGCCTGCTGCTGAAACCCCGGCAGCAACCACTCCGGAGACTGCTCCGGCGGCGGCTGCCACTGAATCTGCTCCAGCCACGGTTACTCCGGCTGAAGCCTCGACAACTGCTGCGCCCACGACTGAAACTCCAGTAGCAACTGCTCCGGAAACTTCCGATGTTAACACGACGGCTGCTACCACGACGGCTGCCACCACTGTTCCTGCGACCGAAGCGCCGGTTGCCACCACGCCCGTGACGGCCATTCCGGCTGAAGCCCAACCGGCTTCTACGGCTCCGGTTGCCGCTGCTCCAACCCCGGCTACTCCGGTTGCTACTGCTTCGGGCATGGCCGCCGCCCGCGCGGCTTTGGAACAAAAAATGTATCAGTTGGATCACCCGCAAACCCTGCCGTCAACGGAAGCGGATTCCACAACGACAACGACTCCACCTGCCGCTACCGCGGCCAAGGCCACCGACACCACTTCCGCAACGACGGCAGCTCCTCCGGCCACTCCCGCGACCACCACGCCGGTGGTTGCTCCGGCCGCCAGTTCGACGGAAACAATTTCTGCTCCCGAAGCTCCCGTGGCCAGCGCTCCGGCGACTGAAGCCCCACCGGCAGCTCCCATTGTTGCGACTCCTGTGACTGAGGCTCCAGTTACCGCTGCTCCCGCGGAAACCGCACCGGCAGTTGCTCCGGTCAAGGTCGCCATGGCCAAAGTCGCTCCCGTGGAAATCGCTCCGGTGGTTGCTCCCGTTGCGGTTGCCCCGATGACGGCGGCGATTAAAGTCATTGCTCCGGCCCCCAAAGTTTCCACGGTGCTACCTCCGGTGGCCCCGGTTGCCACTGCTCCCGTGGTCGCCTCCCGACCGGTGGCGGCGCTGGTAATACCCAAATCCACCCTGGTACTTCACGCGGCCCCGTTGCCCGCCAACACATCTGCGCAGATAAAACCAAAGCCTGAACTTGTGACCGCGACGGGATCCGTCTACAAAAATATGGAAGTGGAAAGGGTCATGTCGGACGGCATCATTATCAGCTATACGCCGGCCGGCGGCGGGTGGGCGATGACCAAGGTCAATTTTACCGATCTGTCCCCCCAGCAACAACAGCTATACGGAAAGCATTGAACGGGCCGGTAACGGCTCATGAATGGTTGCGGATGTCTCCGCCTTCCGTGGCTGACGGGTGACGTGGTTTCAGCGGAATTTTCCCGTCGGTTTGGCCGCGTCAATATTCCTTGCCGTTATTGCCCCTGGAGCCGGAAGTAGGCGGCGGTGGCGTTCGCCGCATTGGTGAACACATACCCGGAACTGGTGACAGTAATTCCACTGGCAACATTGCTCCAACTACCCGGGGATAGATTGGTGCTGACCTGCAATTGACAATTTTGAGCCCAGGCCGGCCAGGAAACGACGACGCGATTGCCGGCCGAACCAATGCCCAGCGCCGGCACCAGATTCAACGCGAACACCGTGCCATAGTACGAACTGCCCACCGCGCTCGTGGTTCCATACAGCGTGCTGCCCGCCAATACCAAATCCCCCATCGGAAAGCCCCCGTCACGATTGGTATAAGCCGGGAGCCCGGAGTCTGCCGTGAAACTGTACAGGTTGATAAACCCCGTGCCGTTGGTGTTTACGGCGAAGACCGTGCCGTACCCGGAACTGCCGCCTTGCTGCGCCGTCCCATACAACTGGTTGCCGGATAAAATCAGGGCGCCGTACGGGTAGGCCCCATCGCCGTTGACGGGCAGGTAAGTCATTCCGTCGGACGGGGTGAACTCATACAGGTTCGTGAACCCCGTGCCGTCGCGGTTGATCTTGAAGAGGGTGCCAAAACCCGCGCGACCGCCCAGTTGCGCCGTTCCGTACAGCGAGTTGCCGGATAAAAGCAACCCGGCATACGGACTGGCTCCATCCGTGTTGGTCTGGGTCACGGGATCCAGCGCGGTAAAACTATACAGGTTCGTGAACCCCGTGCCATTGGTACTGATGGCAAACACGGTACCATCGGCCGAACTGCCGCCATTCGGAGTTGTGCCGTATAACAGGGCGCCGGCCAGCACCAATCGCGCACGCGGATGAGCTCCATCGGCATTGGTCAGGGTCACCGGATCCAGCGCGGCAAAACTATGCAGGTTCGTATAACCTGTGCCGTCGGTGTTGATGGCGAACACCGTGCCCACGCCCGAGCTGCCGCCCCCGGACGTCGTGCCGTACAACGTGCCGCCGGCCAGGACCAGACCCGCATAAGGTTTGGTTCCGTCACCGCTTCCGGTAAAGCTGTACAGGTTGGTAAAGCCCGTGCCATTGGTGCCGGCTTTGAATACCGTGCCCAGGCCGGAATTCCCCCCGACCCACGCCGTTCCATACAGATTGGTGCCCGATAAAATCAGGTCTCCCATCGGATAAGCCCCGTCGGTGTTGGTCCCGCTCAGGTAAAATGGCAGTCCGGTGAAATTATACAGATTGGTATAACCCGTACCATCCGGGTTGATGGCGAACACCGAGCCGTCGCTGAAATTGCCGCCTGAAACCGTCACGCCATAAAGTTGGTTGCCCGAAACAATTAAACCGGGTTCCGGGAAAAGACCGTCGCTGCTGCCGCCAATATTCCACAAAAGCCTGAAGGCGGGCTGGGCGGTGACGATGGTCAGGGCACTCAAAGAAAACAGCGCTGACACAACTACTCTCCCTGTAATTCTCCAGCACATAATACGGCTCTGGTTTAGCAAGACTCTTTCGGGCTGATGCCGATTCTGCCACGACGATTTTAAAATGTAAAGCCAAATTGCCACATTACGCCGGTGCGTTGGGTCAGAAACATGACGCGCTGTCCAGGTTAGGGCCTGGCGCTAAATTGGCAGTGGAATTTCCGCGAAGATTGAGCCTGGAGGTTGAACAATCCGATTCCTGTTTAGTCCAAGGTTAAAATGAGACTTCCCTTTGCGTTTCCAGCCGGCTTGCTGTTCGCTTGTTCCGTATTGCGTCTGGCCGGCGAGCCGCCGGTGATGAAACCGGGCATCGGGTTGGTTGATACGAACGGATTAACTTCCCCCCATTTTACCATCGAAACCGTGAAACCCCAAGCCGGCTTGGATTACTGTACGAGTGACGTAACGCCGGGCCAGGGCACCAACTATGTCATCGCGGAGATGCAGCCGTCAGCGAACTGCCCGGGCGCAGAAGCCCCCGACCATCGTTGACCGTTGGGTCGTCAACTCCGGGATCCTGCCGGTTCCGCCAGGGCTTGAAGGTTTTCGTGAAGAATTTCCGGCGGAACGGTCCTACGGCTGGCTGGTGATGCGCTGCCAGTTGACGCCCTGCAACCCGGCGTATTTCTCAAACACCTTTTCGTTCTGAATCAACACGCTGCGCACCACGCTCGAATCATCCGCGCGGCCCAGTTCCAGAATGCTGTCGGGAATGATGCCCATCTTTTTGTGCGCGTACAGCAGCGCAAACACCGACTGCGCAATGGTCTGATACGGCAATTCCTTGTAGGCGCCTTCAATCGCGTCCTCGGCGGCATTGGCCAGAAATTCCAGCTGGTCCACGAGATGCGGAAATTTCGGCGCGTTGATCTGGGTGAATTCGAGCTTCCACTGCGGCAACTGCCGCAAAACCTTTTCGGCTATGGCCGGCGTAATCGTGCCGGAGGCGCTGTTCACAAACTTGGCAATTTCTGGCATGGCGCCGGGAAATCTATGAAAATCCCCGACCCGGCGAAAGTGAAATTGTGGTGACGAAACACGCTTTCCTTCGCCCCGCTTCCTGCTAGGAATAAGCCCGTGCAAGACCTCATCGCCAAAGCCGAAACGCTGCTGGAAGCGCTGCCGTATATCCTGAGGTTCAGCGGCGCCACCTTTGTCGTCAAATATGGCGGCAGTTTCATGGATTCACCCGATGCCAACGTTCGCAACAGTGTCGCGCGCGACGTGGTTTTCCTCGAGGCCGTCGAAATCAATCCCGTGGTCGTGCACGGCGGCGGCAAGGCCATCACCCGCGCGATGGAAAAGGCCGGATTGAAGGCGGAATTCATCCAGGGCCAGCGCGTCACCGATGAGGCGACGGCGAAAATCGTGGACTACGTTTTGTCTGGCGAGATCAACCCGGAGATTGTCAAAACCATCAAGGAACTCGGCGGCAAGCCCGTCGGCTTCGCCGGCCGGGACATTTTCAAATGCCGCAAGCTCTGGCTGGATGACAAGGATAACCCGGGCAAAAAGATTGACGTTGGCTATGTCGGCGAGGTGGTGGAGGTGAACACCGCGCCGCTGAAGGAGTCCATCTGGTGCGGGTTCACGCCGGTCATCAGCCCGACGGCGCGCGGCGAGGACGGGAAGATTTACAATTGCAACGCGGACATCGCCGCGGCGCAACTGGCCATCGCCCTCAAGGCCCAACGGCTCGTGTTCATGAGCGACGTGCCGGGCCTGTTGAGCGACCCGAAACGGCCGGATTCGGTGGTTCCCCATCTCAAAACCGGCGAGGTCGGCGAACTCAAGCAGAAGGGCATCATTGACCGGGGCATGATCCCGAAGGTGGACAGTGCCGTGGCGGCCATCCAGTCGGGTGTGGAAAAGGTTTCCTTTGTGGACGGCCGGGTGCCGCACGCCGTGCTGCTCGAAATTTTCACCGATGAAGGCGTCGGCACGGAAATCGTTTTGTAATTTGCGATTTGCGATTTACGAATTACGATGGTCTTAGCGAGTCTGCGTTGGGCTCGTAAATCGTAAATCGGATATCGTAAATTAATGGATCAGGCTGCTTACATTTTGCGCGAGAATACCGGGACCTCCGGCATCGTGGAAACCGCCCGGACGGCGGTGTCCGTGCTGGCGGACCATGAGATTCCGCATCTGATCGTGGGCGGATTGGCGGTACAGGAACATGGCTATCCGCGCGTGACGATTGACGTGGACATTGTCGTGCCCGACGTGCTGGAGGCGGTGGAATTTCTCACGGCCAGTTTGACCGGGCCGTTTTACCGGGTGCCGGAGGTTCAAGACCGGGTCGAGGACCGGCGGAACGGCGTAATGGTGGATTTGCTGCCGGCCGGAAAAGTCCTGCGGCGCGGCTGCAAAGTGCCGTTCCCGCAACCCGGCAAGGTTGCCGAACAGATCCAGATCGTGACGCTGGAGGATTTGGTTTCATTGAAGCTCGACAGTTGGGCGAACAATCCAACCCGGCGGCTCAAAGACAAGGCTGACGTTGTCGAACTGATTAAATACCGCAAGCTGCCGCGTGATCTCGCCGTGAATCCTGCCGTGCGTGTGCACTACCTCGAAACCTGGGACGCCTTGCAGGCCGAGAAGTGATTTACGATTGATGATTTATGATTTATGATTTGGTTCCGTTCGCGTGCCCGCGAGGAAAATCATCAATCATATATCGTAAATCATAAATGAAAGAGATCGTTCCATCGCCGCCGCCGCTCGTGCACAACCAGTACGAGTCGGTCCGGCAATTATTCAGCCAGAACGTCGTGCCGAGCTACGGACGTTTCGACCTCGTGCTCAGCCACGGCGCGGGCAGTTACGTTTTTGACGTCGCGGGCAAACGGTATCTTGACCTGGGCGGCGGCATCGCCGTGTGCTGCCTCGGCCACGCGCACCCGGCCATCACCGAGGCGCTCGTCGAACAATCGCGCAAGCTGATTCACGTTTCGAACCTGTATTTCACCGAACCCCAGGGCCGGCTGGCCGCCGAACTGGTCAAACGCATCGGCGCCGGCAAATGCTTTTTTGCCAACAGCGGCGCGGAGGCCAACGAAGGGCTGTTCAAACTGGCCCGGAAATTCGGCCACGACGAGGGCCGGTTCGAAATCCTGACGGCGACCAATTCGTTTCACGGGCGCACGCTGGCCGCCATTGCCGCAACCGGTCAGGACAAGGTAAAAAAGGGGTTCGAGCCGATGATGCCGGGCTTCCGGCACGTGCCGTTCAACGATCTGGCCGCGGCGCGTGCGGCGATTTCGCCCGCAACGGCCGCCATTCTGATTGAGGGCGTGCAGGGCGAGGGCGGTGTTACTCCCGCCACGCCGGAGTACCTGCTGGGCCTGCGGGCGCTGTGCAACGAGAAAAAGTTGCTGCTGTTCATGGACGGCGTGCAATGCGGACATTATCGGACGGGCAGATTCCAGAGCTTTCAAAGGATTCTCGAAGCGGCAACTCCGAATTCCGATTTTCTGCCCGACGGCATTTCCATGGCCAAATCACTGGGTGGCGGATTTCCCATCGGCGCGTTCTGGGTGCGCGCGCCGTACGCGGATTTGCTCGGGCCGGGCACGCACGCGACGACGTTTGGCGGCACGCCGCTGGCCTGCGCCGTGGCGCTCAAAATCCTGGAGGTCATCGAACGGGAGCGGCTGGATGACCACGCGCGCAAACTCGGCGACTGGATGAAGCACGAACTGGAGCACCTGGTGGCAGATTATCCGCAAGTGCTCAAGCGTGCGCGGGGATTCGGTTTCATGCTCGGCCTCGAACTGGTGGAAAAAATCCCGGCGTTCGCGGCGAGCGACAAGTCGGCGGCGGTCCAATTCGTCAACCGGTTGCACTCGGCCGGCGTGCTGACCATTCCGGCGGGAACGCAAATCGTGCGGCTGCTGCCGCCGCTGAACCTCAAGCCGCAGGAAGCCGGCGAAGGCATCGGCAAGATTGAGGAAGTGGTGAAAAGCCTGGTATGAAGGATCCAGCCGCCGCATGGCCGTATACGCTTTCAACGACACCGGATGGCCGCAGTGTTCCCTCTCCCAGCGGGAGAGGGGGAATCATTTCCTGTCCTGGGGCAAATCCACGGCTGGTTTCTGCTCCACGACGTTCCGAATTTCCAAGCGCAGACAACGGATCTTCCCGCTCCGGTCGGACGGGAGAGCGGCAAGGTGAGGGTTTGGACTGAAACATGAATGCCGCCGCCCACAAACATCTTTCCGCCGGCGACCCGGTGATGCGCCGGCTGATTCGCGAGCATGGAAAATGCGCGCTTACGCCGGAAACGCGCCGTACGCCGTTTCAATCACTGGTGCAGGCGGTGGCGCACCAGCAGCTCAACAGCACGGCGGCCAACACCATTTTGCGACGCTTCATCCAATTGTTTCCCGGACGCCGGTTTCCGCGTCCGGAAGACCTGGCCGGCGTCACCGATGCGCAAATCCGCGCCTGCGGCTTCTCTTTTGCCAAAATCAAAGCCATCCGCGACATCGCGACCAAGACACTGGCGGGGGTCGTCCCGACATCGCGGCAAATCGCGAAACTGTCCGACGACGAAATCGTTGCACGTTTGACGGAAGTCCGCGGGGTCGGCCGATGGACGGTGGAAATGCTGTTGATTTTCCAACTGGCCCGGCCGGATGTTTTGCCGGCGGACGATTTCGGCGTGCGCACCGGCTTCCGTCATGCCTACCGGAAGCGCGACCTGCCCAGGGTGAAGGACCTGCTCGCGTTCGGCGAGCGCTGGCGTCCGCATCGCACCACCGCCGCGTGGTATCTCTGGCAGGCGGCGAACGCGGCGAAGAAAAAGAAGTGACGGCGCGCCGGACTTGCGTTAATAAATTCCTTTGGGCGAAAATTCCAAAACTTTTGAAAACGAAACATTTATTGTCGTTGGAGAAGTTGCCGGGCGCGGACATTGAGAAAATCCTGCGCGACGCCGTCGTGTGCAAACGCGAACGGGCGCGGCGCGACCGGTTGCCGCTGGCCGGACAGATCTGGGCGCTGATGTTTTCCAAATCGTCCACGCGCACACGGGTCTCCTTCGAAGTCGGCATTCGCGAACTGGGCGGCCAGACGATGTTCCTCAACGCGAGCGAGATTCAACTGGGCCGTGGCGAGCCGGTCAAGGACACCGCGCGCGTGCTGGGCCGGATGATTGACGGCGCGGTCATCCGCACATTCGCGCAGAGCGACGTGGAGGAATTTGCCGAATTCTCCGGCATCCCGACCATCAACGCGCTGACCGATGAGGAGCATCCCTGTCAGATTCTGGCGGACATCATGACGTTTCGCGAGGCGCGCGGGCCGATTGCGGGCAAGGTGGTGACCTTTGTGGGCGACGGTGCGTGCAACGTGCCGCGCTCCTGGATGTTTGCGGCCGGAAAGCTCGGTTTTGAATTGCGCATCGCCGCGCCCAAAAAGTTCCAGCCGCCGGCGGCCCTGGTGCGGCGCGCGGGCGGGAACATCAGTTGCACCGACGATTTGGCGGCCGCCGCGAAGGGCGCGGACCTGCTTTACACGGACGTGTGGGTTTCGATGGGCAAGGAAGCCGAGTCCGCGGAGCGGTTGAAGATCCTGAACGGCTACCAGATCAACCGGAAGCTGCTGAAGCTGGCCCGGCCCGACGCGCTGGTGATGCACTGCCTGCCGGCGTATCGCGGCAAGGAGATTGACGACGAAACATTTGAGGCGAATGCCAACACAATTTTCACGCAGGCCGAGAACCGGTTGCATGTGCAAAAAGCGGTCTTGAACTGGGTGGTGGGTTAATCAATCGCCGGGACGCAGCGCAAATCCTGATGGAAATTTGCAGGTCTGCTTTCATGAGCCTATGATACAGGCCGCAGATAGAAAAGTCAGCCGTGTACGACGCCGTGCATACTATTTGGCTTAGTACTAATGTTAGGCTGCTTACGCTACCGAATGACCATCGCATATATTTATCATTTTCCAACAAACGCATTAGGTTGCTGGGTGTATGTTGTTTTACTGGCCATTGTCGTGATTGGGTGGTTTTTTGGTGGAAAGCCAAAATAGATATGTAGATATGTGGACACCGTTCGGATTCCTCCTGCAAGCAGCGATTTTGTACGTCATTTTGCTTTTCGTGGGCCGGCATCAAGGCGACACGTCTTATTCTACACTTTTTTATATTTCGTTGGGTGTTAGCATCGTCGCTTTTGTCTCAGCTATTTACATCCCGCAGTTTGCCATCGTTGTCACGTCGCTTGTGTGCATTTTGGCGATTCAGAAGTTTTGTTATATTGGTTGGATTCGTTCCATAGTTGCCACTATTTTATACGTGGCTTGGATGATTGTATGGCCGATTTTATTTCTGCACGCGACACGCTGAAGCACAGCCTAACACGGCTGCTGGAGCCAACGCCACTGCCCCTTGAATTTTGGATTAAGATATGAAATTTGAGAGTCCAGATTGCAGTCGAGAGCCAGCCGCCAGTGGCCGCGGCTCAGCTTTGGATCGTTAGGCGACATTACGCGCATGAGCGCTATTCCAGTTGCATCCCATCGGTTTCGAGCATTGTTCGGAACAGACGCCTCGCGCATTTTTCGGGTTTCATTTCGTGGTGGTGATGTTTTTCGTCTCCGTTCCTTGTCAGCTGTTGACCCATCGATTTATTCCATTTCAGATCAATGGACGGCAGAGGTGGTTGAGCGGATTTCAGGCCAGCGGCTTTTGCATTCTGGTTCGGGGCTTGATTTTGTTGAGTCGGATATAGTGGAGATTTATGATGAAAGTTCTGAAAAGATTGTTTACAAAGGTGAGCATGCCGCCTAACAAATCACCGCAGGCAACTCCGATACACGACATCGCGAGCAAGCGCTTTCGGGGTTCCGCTTCGCCGTTCAAGTCCTTTGGTCCCGCGTGCCTGAGCTCTGGACGTTAGTCGCCAATGCAAGCACCGGACCATTCAATGGCAGATTGGAAGGTACTGCTTCACGAAGACAATCCCATATCACTCCGGAGTGTTTCAGTTTTGGATGATGGTTATGTCGCGACACTCATGCTTAGGCCGCGTTCTACGCCAGATCGTCGCAATTACGACATATACGGCCCAGCACAATCGGCGAACTTATATCGTCGTCATCGGTCCTTCTTGGCACGTTTAATTCGCTCGCCATTGGGCTCCAGCCAGAAGCAGTTATTCAAGTGGAGCGATCCTTCCGGTAAGAGTCGCGGCCTTCGGGGTTGGATAGGTCATTGGGGTTATCGGCGCATTTGCATTTCACTTGAAAGGAACATAAGAGTAATGGAGTTCACGAGGCCCCCGGAGCTCCGTCTTTTGTGGGCTGGGTCTGGTCATAGCGTTGCTCTTTTTTTGAATGGAGAGCCGTGGGCTTTTATTCACGAAGACAAAAACCACGGGTACAGCAAGGGCGTCTTGAAGGCCGCCGTTTACGACAACCTGTGGGATCAGGAGTTATTTGAGCAGACATTCAACGACGGAGCAGCGTACTCGTGCCCTGGCGGCTAACCCCGCGCTGGAGCCAACGCCGACTGCCCCTTGAGTTTATGGACGGTTTGAATTATACAACGATTATCTAGTTTGCTGGACCACTCGCCCGTCGGCGTGGCTCGGCTTTGGATCGTTAGGCCGATTCGGATATGCAAATATTTTTGAAAGCACTTTTCGCTTACTCGTTCTTCGTAGCTGGTGCTTTGTTTTTTTATTGGTTTACGATCAAGGCATTGAAGGACGGAAGAGCGAGAACTCGGTGGGGCGAAGCTGGTCGGGAAACCGAGGCATTTATTTTTTGGCTGGTGGTTGTCGTCGGCGTTGTGGGTGGTTTGTTTGCGTGCGGCATGGCGATATTTATTTTGGTTCATCCGCTTCCATTAAAGTTATGAGCGATAATCGGCCTAACAACGCGCGGGAGCCATTTGAAAATGGATGAGCGTTGCGGGTTGAAGGTTGAGGGTAAACGCCGACTGGAAATTTGTTCAGGCACGTCTCCGCGGTTTAGCGACTTTTGGGAGAATCCGGCTTGCGTTCCTGGCGTTCAGAGTCCAGCTTCCGCGCTTATCATGGAAGTGTCCCGAACCATTGACCCGGAAAAGCATTTCATTTACACGACGGTGACCGGCGACATTACCCTCGCCGAAATCTATGAAGACATGACCCGGTTGGCGGCGGAACCGCTTTACCGGCCGGACATGCCGGGCATCGTGGATATGCGCCACGCGACGGTGAGACTGACGGCCGATGAACTTCGGCAACTCACCGATGAACTCCGACAGCGTCCGAAGGTCGTGGCCCGCACGCGGCGGGCACTGCTGGTCGGCTCGGAACTGGCGTTTGGCATCTATCGCATGTTCGCCACGCTGGCCATGGGCGGGTGGACCGATTATCGGGTCTTCCGGGATGAGCAGGCGGCGCGGGATTGGCTCAAGTAGGCGGTTCGGAAGCGGCGCTTGGGTTTGTTATTTCACGCCGGAGACCGGCATCGCGCGGGAGCCTACTCCGATACCCGGCATCCACCGTCGCTCGCAAGCCATGGCGGGAAGGTTGCGAGCGGGGCGCGCCGCCGCCGTGTTTCATTCTCGACAGGGGTACCTGGTGGCGCAAGTATGCGCGGGATAAACCATGAACGCGCTGAAGGATAAAATCCTGGGAGTCACCGCCGACCTGTTATTCGGCCGGGAAGCGTGCCCCAGCAACGGTAATCTTTTCAATGTCAAAGGTCTTGAACAATGCGTGGCTTTCGTTCTTGAGGCCAAGGCGGGATTGAAGCCCATCCATGTCATTGCGTGTCGTTTAAAGAGCGAGGAGCGGGAAATCTTCCCCGAAGTGGTTTGGGATTTGATCTGTGCCCGTGTCATCTCGCCTGCCAATGAGGGCAACGGATTAAATGAGATTCGTCTCCACTCGGAGGCTGAGGCGAACTGGGAGAAATTCAAGGCCGCCGTCCAAGACACAAGACAGCAGCCAGCCCGCTGATCAACGCCCAAATTCCCGGTTCGGGCACGGACTGGACGGCAATGTAGGTTCCACCAATATTGGCGGCGACAACACGGTTGTTTCCGTTCACACCGAACTCGACCAGGACGTCATTGATACTGGCGGTTCCACCGTTGCCATCATAAACCATCTCAGAAAAGGTGGCGTACAGGTTCCCACTGGCATCAAAAGCGAGATCACAGGGCGTGTCTTCAAGGGCGGCGGCGAAAAGGTCGTTGTTATAGGGGGCGGGATAGTTGTACGGGCTGGTCAGCAAACCGCCGGATCCCCCGTAACAATCAACACTACCCGCGTTTTGAAGGGCCAGGTAAAGATTTCCGCCGCCGTCGAACGCCATCCCCTCAAAATAATTTGGACCGGCAGCGACCGTGGATCGGTTCCCACTGGAATCAAATCTTTCAATGGTTCGGGTGGCATTCGCATAAATATTCCCGGCCGGGTCGGTGGCCAGGTAGGCGCCATCGGAATCGAAGGCCATTCCCGTTGCAAAGACGGAACCATTCCCGCTTGAATTGATTCTCGAGATGGTCTGGTCGCCCGGGCTGGCAACGTAAAGATTTCCGCCTGAATCAAAGGCCAGCGCCGTAGGACCGTTCAAGCCGGACGTAAAGGTTGACACGGTGCCGAGGGAATTGATTTCCGAAATCGTCCCGTCACCGGAATCCGCGACGAACAGATTGCCGGCATCATTCAGGGCCAGCCCTTCAGGACTGTCCAGGCCGGAGGCGAAGAGGGAGGCGTTGCCATTGGCATCAATTTGCGTGATGGTGCCTGCGCCGGGGTTGGACACGTAAACATCGTCGCCGGCGTGGGCCAGCGATCCACCAAGCAGGAGGAACACCAAGCCGGCGGGTAACGTCCTGAAACAGCGCTGCCACGCCGGACGATTGAATTCGGAAACTGCGTTCATTTGGCGCATTGTTTATAAACTCCAAACAATTACGACCTTACGCTGGTCTCCGTTCCTGTCCAGAACAAGTTGTTTCGAGTTATTTACATCCCCGCTGGCGGTGGCGGGTGGGATCGCTGGAGAACCGCCCGTCAGGACCGAATGGTTCCGGCGCAGGCGGGGCCGTGCTGCGGCAACCGCGTTTGTGAAAGCGCGGACGGTTCGCGTAAAATGTCCGTCCGTTTACCGGTACGGCTACAAGGCATATTGGCGCAAATACTTCAGGGCCACTTGCAGGTCCTTGGGCCAGGGTGCGGTGATGGTCACGATCTGGCCGGTAACGGGATGCGGCAGGGCCAGCGATTCCGCGTGCAGGGCGACGCGCGAAATCAAGGGACGTTCTTCGCGTCCGGGTTTGAGCCGGTAATCCGGTTTGAGCCGCGACAGCCAGAGTTTTTTGGCGCCATAAAGCCCGTCACCGACGACTGGCAAACCGGCGTGACGCAGGTGGGCGCGGATCTGGTGCGTGCGGTCGGTCAACGGTTCGCATTGCAGCAGCGTGTAGCCGGAAAATCGTTCCAACGTTTCAAACCGGGTTTTGGATTTCTTACCGTTTTCGGGGTCCGCCCGCATCAAACCGAGTTTCAGCGGATGCGGTGCGAGCTTGGCGTCGATTTCAAATTTATCCTCCGGGGATGAGCCCTGGGCCAGCGCCACATATTTTTTGAGCGGCTTTTCGGAGCCAAAGAGGTTGGCCAGCGCGACCAGCGTCGGTTTGGTTTTGGCGAGCAGAATCACGCCTCCGGTCTCAAGATCGAGCCGGTGGGCGTTCATCAGGTAATCCAGCCCGCGTTCACGCGCCCACGGCTTGCCGGCGGCAATGGCGGCGTGCAGTAATTTTGTCAGGTTGGGCCGCTGCGGATCGTAACGGTCAGGCGAGGACAGCAAGCCGGCGGGCTTGTCGAGAGCGAGCAAATAATCGTCCTCGAACAGGACCGGAATTTCCCAGAATTCACGCGTGGCCGGCGCGGACAGTTTGATGACGCTCTCGGCTTTCAATCACGTGGTGATTTCCCGCGCCACCGCGACGGGGCGCGGATGGCGTCGGGCCCGGGATTATCGCGCGTTGTCCCCCGATGGTCCCAGGGCGACGGGCGTGTCCTGGAGGTCCTGGGCGGCGATGTGCCCCAGCCAATTGTAATACGCGGCGAGTTGTCGCTGCTGGCGGATTGCGGCGGCAAATCGCGGCAGATTGGCTTTCATGGCAGCGGTATCAACGGGCAATTGCGCTTTGACGTAAACAACAAAGCCACCGTCATCGGTGGCGACAAAATCGCTCGCCCGGCCGATGGACGTGGCAAACGCGGCCGACTTGAGTTGTTCCAGTGTGGCGCGGGTACCCAATTCCGGCAACTCAGTCGTGCTCAGGGAAAAGGGCGACAAGGATTCGGCGCGCAGCCCGGCGGCGGTGCAAACGGACGAGAAACGGCTTCCCATGGCCAGGCTGACCTGGAGTTTGACAACGAAATTTGTTCCCACCTGTTGGGCGCGCAGCGTGGCTTCATGGAGTTGATAATCCTGCGTGACCTGGTCACGGATCCGGCTGAGCGGAGGGATTTCGCTGGGCAATTGCTTGGCGAGCGCGATGACATAGACGGCATTGCGGCCGATAATCGGCCCGGCCAACGGCTCATCCGGTGTCAGGGCAAAGGCCGCTTTTGTGAAAGCCTCCGGGACGGCCAGTTCTTCCGGACCATATTGCTGGCTGAACGGCGCGGTCAGGTGCACCGCCAGCCCCTTTTGTTGGGCCACGGTCGCGAGGTTTCCCGGCTGGGGCGGATCGATATTGAAAACGGCGTTGGCAAAATCATCGGCCTGCTGCCGCGCATCAGTCAGCGACTGTTGCTCAATCAGCAGGTCGTGAATTTTCGCCTTGGCTTCCTCGGGTGTTTTCGCCTCGGGAAAGGCGTTGGTGCCGTACCGGCGGTAAATGGCCTCCACCTGCGCGTCGAGATTGGTTAATTTCTGTACCGCCCCGGCCATGAAATTGCTCGCCGGAAACGCGACGTAACTGACCTGCACACGGTCCGGCAGGCGGTATTCCGCGAGATAATTCGTGTAAAACCGGTCAACGGCGGCGGGCGTCACCGGCACGGAGGCCAGGTAATTCGACGCGGAAAAGAAAACGATTTGGGCGGAGAGTTCCTGATTCTGGCGCTGGTAAACGGCGACGGCTTCCTGGGGGGTGATGAGTTCGCCGGCCAGCCCCATGACCTCGCGCAATTGATCGATGACAAGGTCATGCCGGGCGAAATTTTCGAAGTCCGCAGCCGTCATCCCTTTCGGTTGCAGAATCGCCCTTACAAAACCATCCATCGGCACCGACTGGCCGTCCACCCCCAGGGCCTGCGCCAGGCCCGGCGTGCTTAAAATCTCGTTCGCGGCCTCGACCACCGCGTCATCGCCCGCGTAAATGCCCAAATCCCGTCCCTTTTGAAGCAGCAGCAGGCGCACGTATGTGTCACGCTGCAAGTCGGTGGCGGAATAATTAGGGTCCCGCTCCGGCCAGAGATGGAAGCGGAGCCAATGATCAAGGGCCGCCTCGTTTTGGGCGCTGTAATACGCCTCCGGGGTGACTTTTCGGCCGGCAATGGAACCCAGGTCGCTCCCTCCGCTTCGCGCACCGCCGCTATTGCGCGTTGCCGGGGCAGCACCCCAGTAGATAAATGAAATAATCGTAAGGCCGGCGATAAACCACCACAGCCATTTTGAATGCTTGCGAATCGTTCCAATCATAGGTCAAAAAAGGAGAACCCAGCGTAACCGGCAGGGGTGGGCAAGGCAAATGAATTCAGCGCCGGTAGGCCTGGTTTCCGGGTTCCGGGCTCCCGGGATTATTGCAAAATGCTAGACACCGGATGTCATTCCCGACCTTAACCACCGCGCCGTGTCCGCTGCCGCGTAGGTGATGAGAATGTCCGCACCCGCGCGCCGCATGGCCAGCAGGCTTTCCAGTGTCACCGCGCGTTCATCGATCCAGCCCTTGGCGCCAGCCGCCTTGATCATCGCGTGTTCGGCGCTCACGGAATAGGCGGCGGTGGGATAACCAAATTCGCGCTTAACACGATGAATTAAATCCAGATACGCCAGCGCCGGTTTGACCATCACAATGTCCGCGCCCTCCTGAATGTCCAGCGCCACCTCGCGCATCGCCTCGTTCGCGTTCGCCGCGTCCATTTGGTAACTCCGCCGGTCGCCGAATTTGGGCGCGGACTCGGCGGCTTCCCGGAACGGCCCGTAAAAAGCCGACGCAAACTTGGCCGCGTACGACATGATGGGTGTGTCGGTGAATCCGTTTTTGTCCAATTCGGCGCGAATGGCGGCCACCCGGCCATCCATCATGTCGCTCGGCGCGACCAGGTCCGCCCCGGCGCCGGCGTGGCTGGCAGCCGTGCGCGCGAGCAATTTCAGGGACGGGTCATTCAGGATTTTCCCGCCCGCCACGACGCCGCAATGGCCATGCGACATGTATTCGCACAGGCAGACATCGGTGATGACCAGTAGCGACGGCAGCTCTTTTTTCAGCAACCGGACGGTTTGTTGCACGATGCCGTTCTTCGCATAAGCGCCCGAGGCCTTGGCGTCCTTTTGATCGGGAATGCCGAACAGCAAAACCGCCGGCACGCCCAGCGTATGGGCGCGCGCCGCTTCGCGGACGATTTCATCCGGCGAAAGCTGGAAGACGCCGGGCATGGCCTCGATGGGGCGGCGCAGTTTTTTGCCGGCGCGGGCAAACAACGGCAGGACGAGTTGCTCGACGCTCAATCGGGTTTCAGCGACGAGCCGGCGCAACGCCAGCGATTGCCGCAGCCGGCGCGGGCGAGATACAGGAAATCCAGGCAAAGTCATGGAAGCAGTTTAGTTTTTGTGAGCAGCTCGCAAAAGGGGAAAGTAATGGTAGGAATCAAAAGTTTTGTTGTGATTTTTTAATTTTACCTTCACGAAAACGAACGTGCACAGTCTTGGCTGCTACCGGCTCCAACTTTAATTCAATCCTCAAGTCTTGGCGCAAATCTTGGAGCAAATCATCCATTGAGGCACTACCATCAGCCGCAATCTTGGTGGTAAACGTTTGAACTAACTCAACCTGACGAGACGTGCCAAAAAGCTGAATGTCAGCAACTGCTGATTCCAGCTTGGAACTATCTAACTCGTCGCCACGATGAGCACATGATTCCAAGCGACGATAAGCTTCAATAAGATAAAGAATCCTTTGTTCTTTCTGTTTGCTGATACGTTCACGCTTTATGTTCAACGCGTGAACAACAAACCAACTGCAAATTGCGACAACGGTGGTGACAAGCAGCGGTCCGAGTAACTGCCAATTCATGTTTCGGACTCTGCTCCTCGTCCAAAAGTTTGTCCAGAAAAAGCCAGGCACGGATTTCGCGAATTAAATCGCTGAAAATCCATACCGTCCATGTGAGCTGGTTCACGCCGGCTGCCAAGGGAACCCGAAAAGGCCGGCCAAACTATTTCAAGCCGTAGCGTTTCTTGACGATGTCGTGGGTGAGGCGTGGCTTGCCGTCGTCACGCACGCGGGCTTCAACCAGATCGAGGTAATCGTTCAAGTCCTCCAACTCCTCGCGCAGCGTGGCAATCTGCTCGCGCTTCCGGGAAATAGAGCGAACCACGGTTTGTTGAACGGTTTTAGTCATAGACGTCTTTTCGATTGCCGATCCTGCGGATTATAATAACACCGCTCTCGGCATCGAACAAGATGCGATAATCGCCCATGCGCAGACGGTATGCAGCCTCGGCTTCGTGCAGCCGCTTGATGTCGCCGTGTAGTCCAAGCTGGAGGCGTTCAATTTTACGGAGGATCTGAGCACGTTCGCGTGCCGGTAAATCGTCGAGGTCATCCAGAGCGGCAGGCCCGTACTCGATTCGATAACGATTGCCATTCATTGAGAATGCTTTTGACTTTGCTCCTGCCAAAAAAGTTTGTCCAGAAAAAGCCGGGTTCGGGTTTCACCAGTCAAACCCAATTCCCTTCGTGACAATTCGGGGAATTCGTGTCATGGATTTTTGGCATGCGGCGGTTAAAACAGATTTTATGGGTCCTGGTGGTGGCCGTCATTTTCATCGCCGGCGGCGTGTTCGGCATCAAGCTGACCCGCCTGCTGATGCCGGGTTCCGGTTTGCACGAGGAAAACACCGCTACCGTCGTGGAGCAGGTCCAGACGCTGTCGGATCTGGTCACCGTCAAATACGTCCTGGAAAAAGTCGTCATCCTGAACGATGTCAAATGGTATGGCGAAAACCGCGTGCTGCTGCTCGCGCACGGCATCGTCAAGGCGGGCATTGATTTGAAGCGCATCAAGCCGGAAGACGTGGCGATTTCCGGCCGGAAAATAACGCTGCACCTGCCGCCGCCGCACATCACGGACGCCTATCTCGATGACCAGCGAACACAGGTGATTGACTGGACGACGGGTCTGTTTCGGACGTTTGACAAGGATCTGGCCACCGCTGCCCGCCAGGACGCCGTGGACGATATCAGCCGGGCGGCCCGCATAGACGGTATTTTGAATGATGCCGACGAACGGGCGCGACTGGAACTGGCCTTGTTCCTGCATCAGGCGGGATTTGAACAGGTCGAGTTTGTTGACAAAATCCCGATTGGCACCGGGCATGACAACCTGCCTCAATTTTAGCCAGCGTGCTTGATTTTGACCGGCTGGGGCAATTCGCCTTCAGCCTGGTCTTCAATGGCAATTTGCAACCGGCGTTTTGACATGGTGATCCGCATGACGTGCGAGCGGAGTTGCATCAGGCACAAGGCCGCCGGTTGCGACGGGCGCTGCTGATTTGCAGCTCCGCCACCGGCGCGAGTTTGCGGGGAGATTTTCAACAAACTGGTTTTCTTGGCCATGCGGGCAATACTGCAAGTCATGTGCCAGAAAACGCTTCAAGCCAGCCCGCTGGCGACTTTGGCCCGCCGCAGGACTTTTTGCGCTTGCGCCCGCGCTTTTTGCGCGCCGCCGGCCAGAATCTGGTTCACATAATCCAGGTTCGTGGCGAGCTCCGCCCGCCGCTGCCGCGCGTCGGCAAAGTAATTCCAATAATGCTCGTATAATGCCTTCTTCAAATCGCCGTAACCGAGTCCGCCGGCCCGCAGACGGTCTTCAAACTCCTTGGCCACCGCCGCCGGCGCCACCAGCTTGAGCAATTGAAGGGCTAGGTTCTTGTCCGCGTCGGGTTTTGGCTCCGCGGGCGTGCGCGAGTCCATGACGATGGCCATGATTTTTTTGCGCGTGGCCTTTTCCTCGCCGAAAATTTCAATCGTGTTGCCGTAGCTCTTGCTCATCTTCTGGCCGTCGGTACCGGGCACCACGGCGACCTCGTCGCGGATTTGCGGCTCGGGAATCACGAAGGTCTGGCCGTATTGTTCGTTGAATTTGATGGCGATGTCGCGTGTCATTTCGAGGTGCTGCTTCTGGTCGCGGCCGACCGGCACCACGAAATGACACGCGACATCGCCATCAAATTCAACGAACACCGGATAGGCAAACAGGCCGTGCATGGGCGCGATGCCTTTGGCGATTTTGTCCTTATAGCTCGTGGCCCGTTCGAGCATGCCCATCGGCGTCACCGTGGAAAGGATCCAGGTCAGCTCGGTCACCTCCGGCACGTCGGATTGGCGGAAGAAAACGGTGCGTTTCGGGTCCAAACCGCAGGCCAGGAAATCGAGCGCCACGTCCAGCGTGTTCCGGCGGCGTTGTGCCGCGTCGAACAGGGAGGTCATCGAATGGTAATCCGCAATAAAATAGAATGCCTCGCCCTTGTCCTGCAGCTCGAGGGCGGGCCGCATCATCCCGAAATAGTTTCCGAGATGCAGTGCGCCGCTGGGCTGGATGCCTGACAAAATTCGCATGAACGAAAGATAAAAAATCAGACACGGATTGCACGGATTTTCACAGATTCATTTTAATCCGGGTTGATCCGTAAAATCAGTGTCTCGCCAATGTTCCGGTTTTGACCTCCCACCGCTGCAAGTCCTGGCCGAGTTCGCTCGGCCAGTTTTCCTCGGTGGCGGTCATGAAGACCTGGCCGCGGGCCTTGCGCGCCTGTTCGAGCAACGGCAAAAAACCGCTGCGCCGGTTCACGTCCAGCTCGCCCATCACGTCGTCGATCAGCAGAATTGGCGGCGAACCGTGCAGGCCGGCAAGAAACTCCGCCTGCGCCATTTTGAGGGCGATGGCCAGCGTGCGCTTCTGGCCTTCGCTGCCGAATTGCGCGGCGGATTTGCCGTTGAGCAACAATTGTAAATCGTCGCGGTGCGGCCCGACGAGGGTGGAGCGATAGGTGCGTTCCCGGGCGCGGGATTGCGCCAGTTCCACGGCGAAATCCTTTTTCACGCTCGGCTGGTATTCCAGGCGCATTTCCTCCGCGTCATGGGAAATGCGCCGGTAGGCCAGCCGCGCCAGCGGGGAGAATTTGGGAGCGAGTTCGCGGCGGACCCGGATGATTGCATTGCCGAGTTTCACCAGTTCCTGTGAAAAACTGTCGAGCGCGGCCTCATCCACCGCCCGTTGTTTGAGCAGCGCGTTGCGGGCGCGGACCGCGTGCATGTAACGCTGGAGCAGGGGAAGGTAGCCGGGCTGCGTCTGCGCGAGCAACAGGTCGAGAAACCGCCGGCGCGCCCGCGCGGCGCCCTTGACCAGTTGCAAATCCTCCGTGCAGAACACCACCGTCCGCAGCACGCCGAGGTAATCGGTCAGTTTTTTCACCGGCTGCCCGTCCAGCGCCAGTTTGCGTTCGCTGGCCGACCAGAACATTTTGATTTCCCGCGAGCTATGGCGGGTGAGGATGTCTGGCTCCCTCTCCCCGCCAGAGCGGGGAGAGGGTTGGGGCGAGGGGTTTTGAGCTTGAGAACCAAGCGCCACCTCTCCCCCAACTCTGTTGGCGGAGAGGGAGGAAGATGTCGGCGAGGCCGGGATGTTTCCGCCGACCACGTGGCCACCGACGAAATAGCCTTTCGCGCCGTGCCGGATCATCTGGGCGCCGCCGACGCCGCGGAACGAACGCAGCGTGGCCATGAGATAAATGGCCTCGAGGATGTTTGTCTTGCCCTGGGCGTTGTCGCCCAAAAACAGGTGAAAGCCGGGGGCGAAATCCATGTCCAACCGCGCGTAATTGCGGAAGTCCCGGAGTCGCAAATGGGCCAGATGCACGCGGAGAAAATGGAGCGCGGACGGCCCGTCCGCGAGTTTTTTCAACCGGGGCCAGCGGCAGACTTTGATTTGTGCGGCGAATCATGTTTTCATCCGCCCATGGCGCCGTGCGTTATTTTTGAAGATGACCATCTGTTGGTGGTCGACAAGCCGGCCGGTTGGAACACGCACGCGCCCGGTCCGTACGCGGGCGAGGGCATCTACGACTGGTTGCGCCACCGCGAGCCGCGCTGGTCGGCGCTGGCAATTTTGCATCGACTGGACAAGGAAACCAGCGGGGTGCTCGTGTTCGGCAAAACCCCCGCGGCCAACCGTTCGCTTACGGAACAATTCACGCAGCACCGCGTCCGCAAGAAATATCTTCTGCTCACCGACCGCGAAGTACCAAAAAAGGAATTCACGGTCAAAACCGCCCTCGTCCGGGCCGGTGAGAAATATGTGGGCCGGCCGCCGCATGCCGGGGCGGAAATCGCGGAAACACAATTTAAGGTGGGGCGGGCTGTCCCCAGCCCGCCGCGGCGCGGTGAGGACACCGCGCCCTACCTATGTATGGAAGCCTCGCCGCTGACCGGACGCACGCACCAGATTCGCGTGCATGCGGCGGAGCAGGGGTTCCCGATTCTCGGCGACGTGCTTTATGGAGGAACGCCGGCGACGCGCGTGTTTTTGCATGCGGCGGAAATTTCCTTCACCCATCCGGCCACCGGCGAACCGGTGACGTTTGGCGCGCCGGCAAGTTTTGATGTCATTCCGCAGTTTGGTGGGGCGAGCGTCCTCGCGAGCCGGAAAGTTGATGGTTCCGGTGGCTCGCCGGGAGTCTCGCCCCACCTTTTTGATCCAGGTCTGGCTTTGCGCTCCGCGGTCATCGAGCCGGGAGCGACGAACGCCTTCCGCGTGATTCACGGCGCCGCCGACGGCCGGCCGGGATGGTACGTCGAGCGGCTCGGTGATTTTCTGCTTTCGCAATCGGAACAGCCGTTGCGCGCGGACCAGCGCGAAGCGCTGGCGCGACTGGTGAAAACGCTGGGCGCGCGCGGGGCGTATCACAAAATCCTGTCGCGACAGGTCCGGCGCACGACGGCGGTGGAGGCGTCGCCGCAACCGGTCCTGGGGGAGGCGCCGCCGGAACGGTTCGAGATCAGGGAAAATGGCGTCCGCTTCGAAACAAGCTTTAACGAAGGCTATTCGGTGGGTTTGTTTTTGGATCAGCGCGACAACCGCCGCCGCGTTTTGACCGGTCACATCGCCGCGGATTTTCCTTTGTTCAACCCCCAGACCCCGGACGCCAAATCCGAAATCCTGAACACGTTCGCCTACACCTGCGGCTTTTCGGTTTGCGCGGCCATGGCAGGCGCCCGGACGACAAGTCTCGATCTTTCGAAGAAATACCTCGAATGGGGCCGGCGTAATTTCACGTTAAACGGGTTGGACCCGGCGGCACACGATTTCATTTACGGCGATGCGTTCGACTGGTTGCGGCGGCTGGCGAAAAAAGGCCGACGGTTCGACGTCGTGCTGCTCGATCCGCCGACGTTTTCGCAGTCAAAGGCAAGCGGTGTATTCCGCGCGGAGAAGGATTTTGGAAAACTCATGGCGGCCGCGCTGCCGCTGGTGAAGCCGGATGGAATTCTATTTGCCTCGACCAATGCCACGGACTGGCCGCCGGAGGCGTTTCTGGCCGGGGTCGAAACCGCTGTCCGTCAGTCGCGACGGAAGGTTTTGAGGCGGCATTATTTCCCGCAGCCGCCGGATTTTCCGGTCAGCCGTGGCGAACCGGCCTATTTAAAGACGGTGTGGTTGCAAATCCGTTGAAACATGAAGTCGCCGCCCCAGCCATCCGTTGCCGAAAAACTCCCGCGCCTGCGGCTCCGCGTCACGGCGGCGGCGGAAAATTACATCCGTTCCGGTCATCCCTGGGTTTTTGCCGATAGTGTGCGCGAACAAAACCGTGACGGCACCTCCGGTGAGCTCGCCGTCATCTACGACCGCCAGGACAAATTCCTGGCCGCCGGTCTTTTTGATCCCGATTCGCCCATCCGTGTACGGGTGTTGCACGCCGGCAAACCGCTGGCCTTGGATGCCGCCTGGTGGGCAGCGCAGCTCGATGCCGCCGCGCGCCGCCGTGACGGGCTTTTTGATGCCCGCACCACCGGGTACCGGCTTATCAACGGCGAGAGTGACGGCTGGCCGGGCCTGGCGCTTGACCGTTACAGCCAAACCTTCGTCCTGAAACTTTACACCGCAGCCTGGCTGCCGGGACTCGACGGAATTGCTACGCTCATCCGCGAACGGTTACAGCCGGAACGAATCGTCCTGCGCTTGAGCCGGAACATTCAACGCGCGGCGGAACATTTTGGCCGGGGCCGGCGTGATGGGGAAATTCTGTGCGGACCGGCAGTGACGGAGGCGGTGGTTTTTTTGGAAAATGGAATCCGGTTCGAGGCGGATGTATTGCGCGGGCAAAAGACGGGATTCTTTCTCGACCAGCGCGAGAACCGCCGCGAGGTGGGCGAACTCGCGCGCGGGCGTGAGGTGTTGAACGCGTTCAGTTTTTCCGGCGGCTTTTCGCTTTCCGCGGCCCGCGGCGGCGCGAAGTCGGCAACCGATCTCGACCTCAGCCCGCACGCGCTGGCGGCGGCGCAACGGAATTTCCAACTTAATTCCACCGACCCCGCCGTCGCCGGCTGCCGCCATGAATGCGTTCAGGCCGATGCGTTTGAATGGCTGGCCGGCGGCGATACGCGGAAGTACGGGTTCGTGGTGCTTGATCCGCCATCGCTCGCCAAACGCGAGGCCGAACGCGCCGGGGCCATCCGCGCTTACGCCCGGCTGGCCGGTGATGGCATCCGCCGGCTCACGCGGGACGGATTGATGCTGGCCGGTTCCTGTTCCGCGCACGTGAGCGCGGAGGAATTTTTCAGCGCCGTGCGGCAGGCGGCCGGAAATTCCGGGCGGCGTTTTGTCGAATTGAAAACCACGCGCCATGCGCCGGACCATCCGGCAACCTTCAAGGAAGCGGACTATTTGAAGGGAATTTTCCTCAAGTTCAGTTGAGCCGAAGTTGCAGCGACCTTTGCCGCCCAGGTCGGACGCACAGGCAAAATTAAATCGTCTTTGGCGGCCGGTGGGTTATTCCGATGGCGGGTCGGTCAGCGGGACGGCCCGATAAAATCCGGACGAATTGCTTTGCGCGTCGGGGTCCACGAAGTCGATCGAGCCATTAATCACCTGATTGGTGCAAACGGCTGTCCAGTTGACCAGGTCCGTCGAATGCTCGACGGCGAACCACGCCGCATCCGGTCCCGGCGTGACGAGATGGAAACAACCACCAGGCAACATGCCCGTGGCCGGGCACGGGCCGTGGTCAATGATGATGGCGGCGGCGCGGCGCGGGAAACCGAGGAGATAATCCGGCGGTATGTTGGTATCAGCCGTCAGCGTGAGAATGACGGTCTTGTCGAGATCCGGTGGTCCGTCGTCAATTGGCACAATCGTAATCAAGGCGTGGCGTTCGCCGGCGGGAATGGACACAAGACCGGGCAGGGCGACGTAATCCACACCGTTGCTGGCCGTGCCGCCGATGTCGTAAGGCACCGTCACGTCGCTGTTGGTATCACCAAACCGGCGCACGGTGAACGTGGCGATCTTGGGACCGCAGTTGGTGAAGTACCGGCACACCGCCGTGGGCCACGCAGCCCAAGTCGGCGGGGAATTGGTTTCGCCCGGCCAGACCCAGCAATTGGTGCCTTCAATCGCCACCGGATCGGTCGCTACGATGCTCACGATCGGCGGCCGGTTGGTGGGCGGCGGCAATGGCGGCAGAATGGTGATGTTGACCGGAGGCGCGGAGGTGGTCGAAGCGCCGCCGTTGTCCGTGGCCACCGCCGTCAGAGGATAAATGCCGATCGGCGCGTTGCTCCAGACCAGGAAAAACAGATTGGTCGGGAAAATGGGTGGCACCGGTTCGGTGCTGGTCGCACCGGCGGCGACCGGAACCGGGATGTGCTGGCCGAAGCCGAGGCTGTTGGTCCCGGCAAAAAATTCAACGGAAGCCACCGAGCCGTCCGGGTCATTGGCAAACGCAAAAAGCGGAAGATCGATGGGCGCATGAAACACAGAGCCGTTGGCCGGACTGATCATTCTCACCACGGGCGGAAGGTTGGTGGGTGGACCTTGCAGGACCGTAATGTCAACCGGCGCGGACGTGGTCGAGGCGCCATCGTTGTCACTGGCCACCACCGTGAGGGGATAATTGCCGGGTGATGGATTGAGCCAGTTGAGCAGGTAAACCAACCCGACCACTCCGTTAACCCCCGGAGGGTCCAGAACGACCTTGACCCCCTGGCCGAGATCATTCGTGCCGGCGAAAAATTCGGCGTTGGTGACGGAGCCGTCCAGATCCACGGCCCTGGCCAAAATCAGGATATTGGTCGGCGTATAAAACAAGGCGCCGTCGTTGGGCGTGATGATATTCACGATCGGTGGAAGGTTGGTCACGCCATTGCTTTTCACATACACCACTGCCACGCTGGGTGAGCCGATTGCATAATTGACGGGGTTCAGCAGCGGTGAATTTGTCAGTTGCAGGACCACGGTCCGGGCGACGCTCGATGGCGTGTTGGTGAGCGGCGTGATAACGATGGTGTTGGAAGTCGCGCCCGCAGCGATCTCGACCAGATGCGGCGGAATCGGCGCGTAATCCACGCCGTTGGACGCCGTGCCGCCGAGGTCGTACCACACGTTCAAGGTCGCGTTCGTGTTGCCCGCCCGGAACACGGTGAACACACCGGAATTGGTCGAGGTTGCAACCGGTTCGGTCGCCTGGACGGTGATCACAGGAACGAGATTGGAATCAATGGTTTGGGCGAAAACCCCGCCGCCGCCTGTCAACAGGGCAAGAAACACAACCGAAAACGGCCCGCCTTTCAACCAGGAACACAACGTTTTCATACACGATCCTTTCCGCTTCAGAACCAACTTCGATTCGATGACTCCTTTACTGGCTTATAATCGCGATAATAGTACCTTTTATCGGGTCGTCAAGCGAAAGTTGGTAACATCGGGTGACACGCCGGTCCGCCCGTCGCGGGGCTCCGGAAATCAGGGGTGGACCATGCTTTTTTTTTCGCCGGGTTCCGGTCGGTTTTTGGATGCGGCCGGGGAAAATTTCCGCCGGTCCGGCAAATGGGTATTGCTTAGCCAGATTGGATTTACTAGCGTCCAACGTGTCTTGCGCCTGTTTACGGAATAAACAGAAATGACCAACACCGGCAAAAAAATCGGCCTGGCAGTCGTCGGGTGTGGTTATTGGGGGCCGCATCTCATGCGCAACTTTTCCGATCAGACGGACGGCGATTTGCGCTGGCTGGTGGATCAAGACCCTCAACGGCTCGAGCGTTGCGGGGAACGATATCCGCAGGCGCGGACCGCGTCCAATCTGTCCAAAGTGCTGGCCGATCCGAAGCTGCAGGCGGTGGCCCTGGCCACGCCCGTGAGCACCCATTACCCGCTGGCCAAACGGTGCCTCCTGGCAGGCAAGCATGTGCTCATTGAAAAGCCGATGGCGCAGACCGTTTCAGAATGCGAAGAGTTGATTGCGCTGGCGGACCAGAAGGGGCTGACGCTGATGGTGGATCATACTTTCATTTTCACCGGGGCGGTGCGGAAAATTCGCGAGTTGATCGCCACCGGCGAGCTGGGGCGGATTTATTACTTCGATTCGGTGAGGGTCAATCTGGGATTGTTCCAGCACGATGTGAACGTGATTTGGGATCTGGCACCGCATGACTTGAGCATCATGGATTACGTGCTGCCGCAAAAGCCGACCGAGGTTTCGGCCCACGGAGCCTGCCATGTGGCCGGAAGCAGTGTCGAAAACATCGCCTATCTCACGTTGAAATTCGATGACACGACGCTCGCACATTTTCATGTAAACTGGCTGGCCCCGGCAAAAATTCGGCGCATCATCATCGGGGGCAGCAAGAAAATGCTCGTCTATGACGACTTAAGTCCCGACGAACGCATCAAAATCTATGACAAGGGACTCGTGCTGAAAGACCGGTCGGTGGCGGATTCCCATCAGATTCTGGCCGGCTACCGCACCGGCGATCTGTACACGCCCCATATCGACTCCACCGAGGCGTTGCGGCGCGAAACGAGGCATTTTCTGGATTGCATCCGGGAACGCCATGCCCCGGAATCGGACGGACCGGCCGGATTGCGCATTGTTAAAATTCTTGCCGCCGCGCAGGAAAGTCTGGCGACCAGCGGGAGTTGGATCACGTTATGAAACGTCAGGGAATTACCCCGAAGGCTGTGCCCGGTCGGGCCGCAACCGTCTGTCCTTGCGTCAACCGTTTCGGCCGCGCTCCCGGAGGCGGGTTGCTCGCGAGGGCCGGACGCATCCTCCGCCTCGACCTGCCCGACGACGTCGTCGTTGTGGAAAATCCGGCATCCATGATCAATCCATGAATCTCACCAGTCAGAAAATCCTGGTGGCCGGTGGCGCCGGCTTCATCGGTTCGCATCTGGTTGAATACCTGATCGAACGCGGACTGACGGTCGTGGTGTTGGACAATTTTCGAAACGGCAGCCGTGCCAATCTGGCCGCGGTTGCCGGGTCGCCGCAGTTGGAAATCATTGAGGGCGACATTACGGACGCGGCGACGTGCCGGCGCGTGTCCCAGGACATCGGCGTGGTTTTCCACCTGGCCTGCTTGGGGGTGCGTCATTCGTTGCATAACCCGCTGGAGAATCATCAGGTCAATGCGCTGGGAACCTTGCATATGCTGGAGGCCGCCCGCGCCGCGAAAGTCCGGCGGTTCGTGTATGTATCCACCTCGGAAGTCTACGGCCGGGCAATGGATTTTCCGATTCGTGAAACCACGGCCACCTGGCCATTGACCGTTTATGGCGGCAGCAAACTGGCGGGCGAACATTACACCCGCGCCTATTTTGAAGGTTTCAAGGTGCCGACGGTGTGTGTTCGCCCCTTTAACAATTATGGACCGCGCTCGCATTTTGCCGGTGACACCGGAGAAGTGATTCCCCGTTTCATGCTGCGCGCGCTGTCGGGTCTGCCGCCGGTGATTTTCGGGAATGGATCGTACACCCGTGATTTTTTATTTGTCCGGGACTGCGTGGAGACCCTGGTGAAGATTGCCGAATGTGACGCCCTGGTGGGCGGGCTGGTCAATCTGGGTTACGGCGAGGAAACCCGCGTGGACGAACTGGCAAAACTGGTGCTCGAAATCACCGGGCGGGTGGATTTGAAACCCACTTATGAAGCGGATCGCCCCGCGGATATTCCCCGGCTCTGGGTGGACACCGCCAGGTTAAGATCCGCCATTGTTTTCAAACCACAAACCAGTTTGCGCGACGGGTTGCGGGTGACCCTGGATCATTTCCGCAAACTGCACCAGGCGAATCCGCGCTGTCTGGAACAGATGACCGCGCGCAACTGGGAGGTGTGAAATGCAAACCATCCCGCTGGCCAAACCGGAACTGGGCGAGGCGGAAATTGCGCTGGTCACCGAAACCATCCACAGCGGCTGGATCACCCAGGGACCGCGCGTGGCCGAATTTGAAAACGCCCTGGCCCGGACGGTGGGCGCGCGCCACGGCATTGCCGTTTCCTCCTGCACCGCGGCCTTGCATCTCGCCTTGAAAATCCTGGGGGTCGGTCCGGGCGACGAAGTCATCCTGTCCCCGCATAGTTTCATCGCCTCGGCCAACGCGGTCCGTTATTGCGGAGCGAAACCGGTGTTTGTGGACATTGATCCCGCGACGTTGAACATGGCGCCCGGGAAAATTCCCGAAGCCATCACCGCGCGCACCCGGGCCATCATGGTGATCCATCAAGTGGGGCGGCCGGCCGACCTGGAAGCCATCAGCGCCATCGCGAAAGGCCACGGACTGCCCCTGCTCGAAGACGCGGCCTGTGCGCTCGGCAGCGAGTATCACGGCCAGCCGATCGGTTCCAATGGCTTTTCCCCGCTGGTTTGCTTCAGTTTCCATCCGCGAAAAATCATCAGCACGGGCGATGGCGGAATGGTCATGACGAACAATGACGAATGGAACACGCGGTTGCGGCGATTGCGCCAGCACGGCATGTCGGTCAATGACCGGGAACGCCATCAGGCCGCCACCGTCGTGACCGAAGAGTATTTGGAGCTGGGATATAATTACCGGCTGACCGATATTCAAGCCGCGTTGGGATTGGCCCAACTTGGGCGTCTGGCGGGAATCATTCAGCGTCGGCGGGCGCTGGCCGCGCACTATGATCTCGAGCTGGCGCGCATTCAAAAACTTGAACTGTTCCGTGAACCCGGGGATTCCCGCTGGAACCACCAGACCTATCTGGTGCGGCTGCGGGAGGCCACCGCGAGTACGCGCGACCGGCTCATGCAACAACTGCTGGATGCGGGCATTGCGACGCGGCGCGGCATCATGTCCATCCACCGTGAACCCTGCTATGCCAGCATGTACGGCCCCCAGCATCTTCCGGAAAGCGAACGTGCCAGTGACCAATGTCTTTGCCTGCCGCTCTATTCGCAAATGACCGGGGACGAGCAGCGTCAGGTCGTGGAACAACTGGATCGGGCGCTGGCATGAAATTATTTTCGTATCTCGAGGAAAATCCGGCCGCCTATGAACTGATCCAGCGGTTGTTGACCGTGAATTACCGTCTTTTTCTGGGCGAACTGAAGCGGGAAAATTTTTTTGTTCCCGGCAAAAGCTATCTGGATGTCGGGTGTGGCACCGGTTTTTTGCGCGACTACCTTGAAAACGAAGACTACACCGGTTTGGATTTGAATCCGCGCTACATTGCCGCCGCGCGGCGCAAACGCGGCGATTGCTTTCAGGCGGGGAGCGCCCTGGAGCTGACGTTTCTGCAACGGAAATTTGACCGGATCATCGGCGTGGGGCTGATGCACCATCTGGATGATCAGCAGGCGAGGGCGGCGCTGGTTCAATTTTGTCTCAGGCTGAAGGCGGATGGGGAAATTTTCATCATTGACGCGCTTTGGCCCCAAAACAAAAATGTGGTTGGCCGGCTATTGCGCCGCTCCGACAACGGCGCGTTCGTTCGCACGCTATTGAAATGGGAAACATTGTTTCGGGAAACGCTCACGGTGCATACTTTGCGGGCCGTGAAACAATGGCCCTTTGACTATATCATCATGCGGGGAACGGGTAAGATCGAAGCGCCAACAGCATGAGAACCTTATTCATCGGGGGAACGCGCCGTGGTTATCTTGCGCTTCAGGCGCTGATCGAATCCGGGGCGGATGTGGTTGGCGTCCTGAGTCTCACGCAGGATGACCACGAACGGGAACGCTTTGAAGAGCCCATCCGCGTGCTGGCGCAAGGCCGCGGCCTGCCGGTCCGTGAAACGAAGTTGATGCGCGACCCGGGCCTGGATGGCTGGGCGCGGGAGTTGCAGGCGGAAACGGCGTTCGCGGTCGGGGTGCGGGTGCTCCTGCCCGGGTCCTTTTATTCCATTTTTCCCCGCGGCTGCTGGGCGGTGCATGACAGTCTGCTGCCGGAATATCGCGGTTTCGCCCCATTGAACTGGGCGATCATCAACGACGAGCGCGAAACCGGGGCAACCCTTTTCAAAATTTCAGAGCGAATGGACGGCGGTGATGTTTTATTGCGACAGCCCATCCCCATCGGGGCAAATGAAACCGCGCCGCAACTTTATGGGAAAATCTGCGCGGCGACGGTGGAATTGGTGCGGCGGGGCCACGAATTGCTGCGACGGGGTGAAGGAACTCCCCAACCGCAAAACCTTGCCGCCGGTTCCTTTACCGCGAGTCGCACGCCGGCGGATGGGTTGATTGATTGGAACCAGTCCACACGCCGGATTTTCAATCTGGTTCGCGCGCTGACCTTTCCTTATCCGGGCGCCTTTACCTTTTATCAAAACCGGCGGCTGTTTGTTTTATCAGCTGAAGAAGTGACGCCTTCGCCGAAGTACGTCGGGCGAATCCCCGGTCGCGTCATACATCTGGTTCCCAACGCGGGTGTGGACGTACTGACCGGTGACGGCGTCCTGCGGCTGTGCGAGGTGTCCACGGATGGCTTGACGCGGCAATGCGCCGCCGACGTAATCAAATCAGTGCGCGTCAAGCTTGGCCTCGACCTCATCGAATTGAATGATCGCCTGTTTCAACTTGAGCGCCAGATGAAACAAACGGATGTTCCAACCCATGAATAAATTATCGCTCATCGTTGCCGCTTTCAATGAAGAGCAGAGCCTGCCCCGGCTCTATGAAAGAATTGTCCGCCTGGATTGGCACGCGCTCGGGATGGAAATTGAAATCATTTTCGTGGATGATCATTCCCGTGACCGCACGCTCCAAATCCTGCGGGGATTCGCGGCGCAGGATTCACGGGTGAAATGGCTCCGTTTTTCCCGCAATTTTGGCAGCCACAAGGCCTTCACCGCCGGTTTGGAATACGCCACGGGCGACGCGGCGGTGATCCTGGCGGCCGATTTGCAGGACCCGCCCGAAACCATCCCGTTGCTGGTCGACAAGTGGCGCGCGGGCGCAAAAGTGGTTTGGGCGGTGCGCGGTGCGCGCGCGGGGGAAAGCCGGTTGAACAAGATTTTCGCCCGGCTCTACTACCTGTTGATGCGCCGCTATGCCATTGCCGAGCTGCCGCAAACGGGCGCTGATTTTCTGCTCATGGATCGCGTCGTGATGGATGCGCTGCGCGCGGCGCCGGAACGAAACACCTCATTGCTGGCGTTGGTTCAGTGGATGGGTTTCGAGCAGGCGCAAATCGTTTACACCAAGGAAGCGCGGCAGGCCGGGGTTTCCAAGTGGACCTTTTTCAAACGCATCAAACTGGCGGTGGATTCCTTTGTCAGTTTCTCCTACGTGCCCATCCGCCTGATGTCGTTGCTGGGATTCTGTTCGGCGGCGCTGGGATTTCTCTATGCGCTGTTTTTGGTGATCCGGCGTATTCTCTACGAGGCTCCCATTGAAGGCTGGACGTCGCTGATATGCGTGGTGCTCATCACGTCGGGCGTGCAGCTTATCATGCTGGGCGTGCTGGGTGAATATCTCTGGCGCACCTTTGATGAAAGCCGTCGCCGGCCGCGCTACCTCATTGAGGCGAGTCACGGCATTGATGGCAAGGCCATCACGTGAACGAAATGATTCCAGGTAATCGAGTCGGCCGCGGATCAACTCAAGGTTTCACAGGGTGTTCTGCCGGCGGGCATGGTGCCGCCAGCTTCACGTGCCTGATACCCGCCGGATCCTGTGTTGCGGCAGCCGGTTCCCGCAGGAAACGACCGGGTCATTTCGCATCAGGTTTGTAGCCGGAGAACCGTATCACGGAGAGGTCTTCGAAGGAGCTCACCGGCCCGGCCGCGGAAATTTTCTGGGCCTGTTCCTGCCGTGCCTGGTCCAGCAGTTGCACCGTCACTTGCGTGTTCCAGCAATATAAATACGACCCCAACCACCACTGGGTCGGCAACCCCGGCGGCGGCGGGGGCGGCATGGGTGGCAATTGCTGCGGGCGCACCACGGGGACACTTCCCACCAGCCAGACACTATTACCCTGGCGCAAGGTGCCGGTGATCTCACGCAACACCGGAGCCATCGCCTCCGGCTGGTTCATTTTTTCCAAGATCAGGTCGTTCCGATGCACCTTGTGTGAGTCAATCGGAGGCACGGTCATCCAACGGGTTTGTCCGCGATAATACCGGTCAAAGGTGATTCCTTCCCAAATGTTTTCCACCACGATGAGGTCTCCGGCCGATGCCTTTTGAGCGAGAACGGCGGCAATCAGGTCCACATTGCTCCGCCGGGTATGGGCTTCCGCCCATGCCGACCTTGATCCCCAGCTCATCACCACCAGCATGAACCCGATCCGGAACCATCCCCAGGGACGCAGCGCCGGCCAGTTCGCGCTCAATATTCCATCGAGCGAAATGGCGCAAAGAGCGAGGAGTTCGATGTAATACCACGGCTCCATGAAAGACTGCAACCTCAGCAGAAAAGTGAAACATCCCGCGATTCCCAAAAGCATGCTCACCCCGCAGAACAGTGCCAGGTCGGCGCGGACCGGGACCGGCGTCGCGGCGGCAGTTTCCGGGTTCTGCAGCCGACGGCCGCGGGTCCATTGCATAACGACGGCCACAACCGATCCGCCCAACAACAACTCAACCCAGATTTCAACCCAGAACCAGGCTTGGGGGCCGCTGGCGCCACCGGGGTTGGCACTGCTCTGGGCCGCCAGGGCATTGCAGAGTCCATACCAGATGGTGGAGGCATTGAAAAACGGTTCCCGGATGAGCGGCAGGTAAGTTGCACCCTGGTGGATGATGGGCAGGTATACCGCCAGCGACGAGCCCGACACGAGCCCAATCCCCGCCAGCGCCCACAGTGTGTTCCACTGCCGCCGCCGAACCGTCACCGCAGCCCCGCCGGCCAGCATCGCGCACAGAAAGGTCACGTCAAAATAGATGCAATGCGCGAAAAGAAGGCAGACCAGCCCGGCCCCCAGAATCCGCGACCTCGACGGGAACTGCATCATTCGCCAGATCATTCCGAAACTGAGCACCAGCAGGCAACTCGCCAGGCCATAAGCCCGATTTGCCCCCACGATAAACACGAACGCCGGCAGGCTGCCCAGCAGCGCAATGCTCAGGATCGGCGCGCGCGCCCCCAGCCAGCGCGAACATAACCACAACAAA
>Ga0209579_10000333_pt1 | contig 53944 bp, 50 predicted proteins | sample Coa_R1_2_FD_187152 | JGI IMG/M metagenome (GOLD analysis project Ga0209579, IMG submission 187152) | Surface soil microbial communities from Centralia Pennsylvania, which are recovering from an underground coalmine fire - Coalmine... | ecosystem: Environmental > Terrestrial > Soil >...
CAGCTCTCGGAGGTCCAACCGACCCTCACGACCGAGCTCTTGTTTCTCATACTCATCTTGAGCGTCTGGTTCGACTTCTCGTTGGGTTGGCGCGAATGGATCGGGTGGGCCGCCGCGGCGCTCGGACTCGCGGGGTTCTTGGTCTTTGCCTCGCCGGGTGCCGGCAATGTCCACCCGCCGAGCGCGGCTTGGGCACGCGTTGGCAGCGTGTGCGCGTTCATCGTGGCGGCGGCGATCATGGCAGCTCGCCGAGGGCCGAGATGGTGGCGTGCGGCGATGTTCGGTGTCGCGGGAGCGGTGACCTACTCGTTCACCGCGGCGTGCACGAAGGAAGTGTCGGTGTTCGCGACGAACGACTGGGTCTCCATCTTCTGGCACTGGCAGACCTATGCGCTCGCGGTGTGCGGCATCGGCGGGATCTTCCTGGCTCAGAACGCGTACCACGCCGGTCCGATCGCAGCGTCCCAGTCGAGCCTCGTGCTGGTCGACCCCCTGGCGAGCATCCTGATCGGAATCGCGCTGTTCGACGAGGACCTGCGCACCAAAGGTATCTACGGACCCCTTGAAGCGCTCTCGCTCCTCGTCCTGTTCGCCGGTGGCATCCTCCTCAGCAACTCCCCGCTCATCACCGGGATCCGGAGGGGGGATGCGGGGGAGTACGAACACCTGCGCAGCCGCTTTCGCGGGCACTTGTATCCGCTGCGTGCTCGGTCGGCCGTGGACGACGAGAGCCCCGAGTCGGAACCGGCCGGCGAGCGGCCAGCGGGCGAGCTTCAGGGCTGACCGTCTCGCCGCCCGCTGTAGCGGTCTCAGCCGCCCGCGGCGTCTCCGGCGGCCCTCTCGCCTGACGGTTCGCCCGGACCCGAGCGTTGTGGTTGCCCGTTGCCGAGGCTGGCCCCTCCGCGAGCAACCGCCGGGGCGTAGACCCGGCGCGACAGCCTTCGGACGGTGCCGTGAGCGACGGCTTCACGCAAGGCCCTGGCGAACTCCCCCGGTCCCCAGAACTGCGCGCCCACCATCTGGAAGAGCTCGCGTCGATCGGTCGGCCCGCGGTGGGACAGGGCACGCGCGATGGCGAGGATCTCGTGGTCGAGGGCATCCTCTGTCGCCGTCGGCGCGACGATCGCCGCGGGGCGCCCCAGCCGGCCCGGGCCGGGCCGATACCTCGCCCTCTGCTCCATTCCGCGGGCGCGAGCGGTCGAGGCGGTGCGCTCGGTTCGCTGCCCGAGCTCGTCAGCGCCGCCGACGCCATCCGTGGGCGATTTGCTCCGGACCCCAGGGGCCTCCGGGGTCTCCGCCTCCTCCACGCTGATCGGCGTGGCGATGTCCTCGAGTTGCTGTCGTTCCGCGCGCACCCCGAAGGCGATCTCGGCGGCCGCGCCGCCTGCCATGAGAACCGAACCGATCAAGAACGCGAGGCCGACGAGCCGCCGGTTGCCGGTTGTGATGAGCGGGCCGAACAGGAGCGGGCCGGCGATACCGCCGACCGCGGTCCCGACGGCGTAGAAGAAGGCGATCGCGAGGGCCCGGGTCTCCATTGGGAAGATCTCGGAGGAGGTGAGGTACGCGGCGCTCGCACCTGCGGACGCGAAGAAGAAGGTCACCATCACCGTTGCGATGAATCCCCAACGGTCGAAGACGCCGGTCTCCGCGAACAGCGCAGCGAGGAGGACGCCCAGGAGGGACGACCCGAGATAGGTCGCGGCGATCATCTGGACCCGCCCCACGGTGTCGAACAACCGGCCCAAGAGCAGAGGCCCGAGGAAGTTGGCGCCCGCATAGAGGATGAGGAAGACCGGGACGATCGATGTCGACACGTGGAAGAACTTCGTCATCAGCGTGCCGAGGTTGAAGGTGATCCCGTTGTAGATGAACGCCTGGCCGACGAACAAGGCGACGCACAGGACGGACCGCCGCGGGTACTCCCTGACGGCGGTTCGTACGATCGAACGGAATCCGACGGTCCGTCGCTGCCGGACGACGAGCGTGCGGTCGACCGGTTCGAGTTCCACCCCGGCCTCGGCCCGCACGTCCCGCTCGATGCGGTCGACGAGGGCCTCGGCCTCCTCTTCCCGGCCGTGGATGAACAACCAGCGAGGGCTCTCGGGGACGTGCCGTCGTACGAGCATCACGCCCGACGCGAGGATCACCCCGAGCGCGAACGTGAGGCGCCATCCGACGTCCCTCGGGAAGATGGAAGTGGCGAGGAAGAGGATCGAGAGCGCGGACCCGAAGATCGAACCGATCCAGTAGGAGCCGTTGATCGCGAGGTCCACACGGCCTCTCGCACGAGCGGGGATGAGCTCGTCGATCGCAGAGTTGATCGCCGCGTACTCACCCCCGATCCCGGCGCCGGTGAAGAAGCGGAAGATGTAGAAGAACCATGCGGAGAAGGAGACGGCGGTCACCGCGGTCGCGACCATGTAGAGGGCGAGGGTGATCAAGAAGAGCTTCTTGCGCCCGAACCGGTCGGTCAGGTGTCCGAAGACCAGCGCGCCGAGACATGCGCCTGCCACATAGAGGGCGGCCGCGAGTCCGATGCCAGAAGAGGTGATGGCGATGCCGCTGCCGTGAGAGGTCAGTCGGGAGGCCACCGAGCCGACGATCGTGACTTCGAGGCCGTCGAGCACCCACGCCGTTCCGAGCCCGAACACGATGCGCCAGTGGAAGCGGCTCCAGGGGAGCCGATCGAGGCGGGACGGGATCTTCGTCTCGATGACGCCGAGGCTCGCCTCGGTCACTGGGGATGACCTGCTGGCACACTGTCCGCCGGGTCGCGGATGGCCGTGCGGGCCGCTACCTTCAGCGGCATGCTCCAATGCCGCCTCCTTGGGCACCGAGCCCACTTCTCAGCGGACGGTTCGGTCATGCGCTGGTCCTGCGAGCGAGGCTGCGGCGCCGGGGGCGAGAAGCGCTACGCGTCCGCGGAGCAGGCCGCCCGGTACGCGGCGGCGTTCGACCGTCGAGACAGTCGCACACTCGGACGCCGCGCGCCGTGGTTCGGCCTCTTTCCCCTCCGCATCTGGTTCTGGCTCCGTAAGCGTCGTCGGGAGGGGGAGGCATCCTGACCTCTGTGCGGCATTTTCTTGTTTCTCTGGGGCTTCCGGACTGCTCTCCGTTTCGCCTACCCCGCTCGCACGGCGGACAACCGCCCAAGCGCGAGATCCACGCTGTCGGTGCGCAATGAACGCCGAGCAGCCGTGAGGGAGGTCGTCTCGGCGCATCCTGATCCGGTCACCGTCCCCCACACGGTCATGCTCCTTCCCGCCCGAGCGCACCGGTGATCGACCGGGAACCCGCGTTCGCGGCCGACGATGCGACGGCGAGCTACTACGAGCGGCGTGCCCCCGAGTACGACGAGTGGTACCGCGGGGAGGGAGTGTTCGCGGTGCGGGACCGCCCCGGCTGGGACGCGGAGGTCGAACGCCTCTGCGCGGCGCTTGGGCGGCTCGCCCCGGGGCGGACGCTGGACGTGGCGTGTGGGACGGCTTTCCTTGCCGAGCACCTGGCGGGCGAGCTGATCGGCATTGACCAGAGCCCGTCCATGGTGGCGATCGCCCGCCGCCGCATCCGGCGGGTGATCGTGGGGGACGCGCTCAACCTCCCGCTCCCCTCCGGCGCGGTCGAGCGCATCTTCGCCGGACACTTTTACGGCCACCTCTCCCGCGCCGAACAGGCGCGCTTTCTCGTCGAAGCGAACCGCGTCGGACGCGAACTGGTTGTCGTCGACTCCGCCCACCGTCCGGGCGTCCCGGCCGAGCTCTGGCAGGAGCGCGTGCTCAACGACGGATCGCGCCACGTCGTCTACAAGCGCTATCTGACCGCCAGCCAGCTCTCCGGCGAGCTCGACGGAGAGGTGCTCTTCGAGGGGGACTGGTTCGTGGCGGCTCGAGCGGGGACGCTTCAACGCGCGTAGACGAGCGCGACCAGCGCGAGCGCCATGGAGACTGGAACGACGACCGCACCGGCAGCGCTGTAGCGCCACGGACTCGGCGAGGCTCCCGCGGCACGGCCGGCCTGCAGCCAGATGACGGCGGAAAGGGCGCCGCTCACCGCGAGGTTCGGGCCGAGATTGAGCCCGACGAGCAGCGCATGCGACTCGGCGACCGGCCGGGCGGCGAGCAGCGACGCCGCAGGAAGGTTGTTCACGACGACGCTCGCCGCCGCGCCGACGACCGCGACGACCACGGCCGAGGCGTGTGACACGAGGTGGGCAGGCCACGACCACACCCTTCCGAGCGTGCCGAGGTCGAGCGCCAGCACGAACAGGCCGGCGAGGACGGGCAGGTTGACGGTGCGTCGCACTTCTTGGGTGGTCATTCCACGCTGCGCGAGCCGCCACGCAACCGTGAGCACACCGACGGCGGCGGCGACGGCCGCTTCACCGTCGGGAGGGAGCAGGAGCATCGCGGCGACGACGAGCACGATGCCGGACGCGCCAGCCCCGAGCCGAACCTGGACCGGTTGGCGCAAGCGCGGGCCGGAGACGCTGAGGGAGCGCCACCACAGTGCCCCGACCACGGCCGCGACAGCGACGACCGCCGCGATCCACGGCAGCACCATGGCGCGGGCGAAGTGGCTCCCGGACTGGTGTGAGCTGCCGAGGACGATCAGGTTCGTGAGATTGGATCCCGGGAGGAGGAGGGACGCCCCGTTCGCCATGAAGACCGCCAGATAGAGGAATGGCATCTCGTCGGTGTTGCGCCGCCGCGCCGCGGCGACGAGCACCGGCGTGAGGAAGGCGACGGCGGTATCGAGGTTCAGCACGGCCGTCACGACCGCGACCAGGAGGGCGGCACCGACGAAGAGCGTCATGCCGCCGCGAGCCACCGATGCCAGCCCGGCGCCGGCCGCGTCGAACAGACCGTCGTCGCGGGCCACGAGCCCGAGGGCGAGCAGGCCCGCCACGAGGACGAAGGGCGGCCAGTCCTGCATCCCGGCGGCGCCGACGTCCTTCGGGACGGTCGAGACGGCGACGAGGAGGGTTCCCACGGCGAGGCCCCCGAAGGCGCACCAGGCGACCACGCGCATTTTCCGAGGCCCCCGCGGTGTGTGGCTCAGGGCGGACCAGCTCCCTCGGGCGAAGCCAGTCGCACGACATCGCGGACGAGCGCGGCAAACGCGTCGGGATGACTGAGGTGCGCGCCGTGCGCGGCCTCGACGAGATGCGCGCGGGACACCGCCGGCACGTGCTCCGCGAGCCAGTCCGCCCCCGACCGGTGGTGGGGGAGGCTCATCGGCCCCCCCGCTGCGACGATCGTGGGCACTGCGAGCTCGGTGACGTCGAAGGGTGCGGGACCGGCGAGTGCCCGGAGGTCGGAGAGAAGGGCGGGTCCGTCTGCCCGACGCGCTTCGCGTTCGCGTTCGCTCAGCCTCTCCCAGGCACCGTCGCCGGCCATGCGCCGGAAGAAGCGCTCGGCCTCGAGCGCGGGGTCCGGGGCGCCGGCGCCGGGCGGGATCTGAGCCCCGCCGGCGGAAGCCGAGCCATGGCATCGACGGCTCATACGCGCCGATTGACGAGATGAGGCTCGGGGCGGCGATCGCAGAACCGATCGCGATCGTTCCCCCCGCACTGTGCCCGACCGCGCAGACCGGCAGCACCACCGTCGGGGCGGCCAAGGTGGAGTCCGAGCCGGAGATCGGCGGGTCGAACGAGGCGAGATGGTCGCCCGTCCCGACCCCCAGAGGCGTGCGCCGGAACGCGGCGGCGATCGCGACGAGGTCGTCGATGTGTGTTCGCATGGAGCCGGCCGGTCCCGTCGCCCGGGAGCCCTGGTACCCGCGTCGGTCGTAGGCGACGAGCGCGAGATCGGGGAGGCGGCGCGCCGTACGGCCGAAGCTCGAGGCGCGGTCGAGTGAACCGTGCACGAACACGACCACCGCGTCCCGGTAGACGTCCCAGCCGCCGGCGGGGGGCCGTTCCAGGACCGCGAGTCCGTCTGGAAGGCCGAGGCGTGAGGAGCGGGCGAACCGAGCGCCTCCAGCGACCGGCGGGTCGTCGGGGGCGGTACGGCTCATGGAACAGGGACGATAACGGTCGGCCCCCCTCCGCCCGGACCGCGTCACGGACCGTCCCCGTCGCCCGAAAGCACCGAGACGCGGGGCCGCCGTCAACCCGGCGCGCGGATCGATCGCCACCGGTCGGGTCGGAACCCGCCGATAGGGTTGCGACGTGAGTTCAGTGGGGACAACTCAAGCTCCCGAGCGGGACGCGCGCGCGGCTCGTGGCGAATCGGTGAACGAGGTTCGCCGGGCGGCGGCGGGCGCGTTCGGACCGAACGCCTGGCTCGTCGACGACATGTACGACCGCTACCGGGCCGACCCCTCGTCGGTGAGCGAGAGCTGGCGAGACTTCTTCTCGGACTACCGGCCCGCCCCGCTCCCCGCACCCGTGGAGGATCTTGCGAGGACCGCGGCCCTCGACGGTGTCGACGACGGGGACGCGGTCGCAGCCCCGGCCAATGGCCCCGTCCCGTCTCCACCTCCGGTCTGGGACGCGGGCGACCTCGTGCCCGAACCGGCGCCGGCTTCGGCCGCGCCCAAGGGCGCGTCGGCGGCTGTCTCGCCGAGCTCGCCAGTGCCCCGGGGGACCTCCGTGGTGGGGTCCGTGCCGGCGCCCCGAGCTCCGGCCTCTCCTCCCGGCGGACCGTCTCAGCCGATCGCCCAACAGATCGGCGCCGACGCGGGCGAGAAGGCCCGGGCGGGCGAAGACCTTGCGGTCCCGCTTCGCGGCGCGGCGTCGCGGCTCGCCCTCAACATGACGGCGAGCCTCTCGGTTCCGACGGCGACGAGCGTGCGAAGCGTCCCTGCGAAGCTTCTCGAGGTCAACCGCACGATCCTGAACAACCAGCTCGCCCGGACGACGGGCGCGAAGGTCAGCTTCACCCATCTCATCGGCTACGCGGTCGTTCGCGCGCTCGGTGACCTCCCGGCGCTCAACTCGTCCTACGTCGAAGAGACCGGCGATGGCGGCAGGACGGTTCCGGGCGTCGTGCACCACGCGCACGTCGGCCTTGGCCTGGCGGTCGACGTCGCCCGCCCCGATGGGTCGCGAACCCTCCTCGTCCCCTGCATCAAGAACGCGGATGCGCTGGACTTCCGCGCGTTCGTGCTCGCGTACGAAGAAGCGGTGCGCAAGGTTCAGACGGGGACCGCGGGGCCCGACGACTTCGCCGGCGTCACCGTCACCCTGACCAACCCCGGGACCCTCGGGACCGTCCAATCGGTGCCCCGCCTCATGCCGGGGCAGGGGGTCATCGTCGGCGTGGGCGCGCTCACCAACCCGCCGGGTTTCGAGGCCGCGGACCCGCGGCTCCTTGCGGAGCTCGGGATCGGGAGGGTCGTCGCCCTCACCTCCACGTACGACCACCGGATCATCCAGGGCGCGGAATCGGGACTCTTCCTCGGGCGAGTCGCCGAGTACCTCACCGGGGGCGCGAATTTCTACGACGACGTCTTCCGGTCGATGGCCATCCCCTACGAGCCCGTCCGCTGGCACGCCGACACGCCGACGATCGGAGACCCGGAGCAAGACCGGCTCTTGAAGCAGGTCCACGTGCAGACCCTCATCAACATGTACCGGGTCCGCGGGCACCTCATCGCGCACCTCGACCCGCTCGACCTCCGACCGCCGCGGATCCATCCCGAGCTCGACCCGTTGACGTACGGGCTCACGATCTGGGACCTGCAGCGGCGCTTCGTCGCCGACGGTCTTGCAGGACTGGACTTGGCGACCCTCGACGAGATCCTCCACATCCTGCGCGACGCCTACTGCCGCACGATGGGCATCGAGTACATGCACATCCAGGATCCGGACCAGAAGCGCTGGATCCAGGAGCAGGTCGAAGGCGTCGATCGCGAGCTCGGCACGGACGAGCAGCTGCACGTGCTCGACCGACTCGGCGCAGCCGAGGCCTTCGAGCGCTTCCTGCACGCGCGCTACGTCGGCCAGAAGCGTTTCGGGCTCGAGGGTGCCGAGTCGCTGATCATCCTGCTCGACACGCTCTTCGACGAGGCCGCGCAGGCGGGTGTCGAAGACGTCGTCATGGGGATGGCGCACCGAGGACGCCTGAACGTTCTCGCCAACATCGTCGGAAAGTCCTACCGGGAGATCTTCGAGGAGTTCGAGGGCAACCTCGACCCCGAATCCGTGCAGGGGTCCGGTGACGTCAAGTACCACAAGGGGGCATCGGGCAAGTTCACGGGACGGTCCGGAGCGGAGCTCGCCGTGACGATGGCCTCGAACCCGTCGCATCTCGAGGCGGTCGACCCCGTCGTCGAGGGCATGGCGCGCGCGAAGCAGGACCACCGCCTCCCGCCGACCGACGGGACGCCCGCCGGACTGACGGCGCAGATGCCCACCCTGTTCCCCGTCCTGGCCGTCCTCGTGCACGGCGACGCCGCCTTCGCAGGCCAGGGCGTTGTCGCCGAGACGCTGAACCTTTCCCAACTGTCGGGCTACCGCATCGGCGGGACGGTCCACCTGGTCGTGAACAACCAGCTCGGTTTCACGACCGCTCCGGGCGCGGCGCGCAGCTCCGTCTACCCGACCGACATCGCCAAGATGGTCCAGGCGCCGATCATCCACGTGAACGGAGACGACCCTGAGGCGTGCGTCCGGGCTGCGCGCCTCGCGTTCGGTTTCCGCGAAGCCTTCCACAAGGACGTCGTCGTCGACCTCGTGTGCTACCGGCGCTACGGGCACAACGAAGGTGACGACCCCAGCTACAGCCAGCCGATCATGTACCGCCGGATCGACGCGAAGCGCTCGGTCCGCAAGCTCTACACCGAGACCCTCGTTCGGCGAGGAGACATCACGCTCGAAGACGCAGAAAAGGCCCTCGACGCGTTCAACGCCCAGCTGCAGCGCGCGCTCGACGAGGTCCGGGCCGAGTCGGCGTCACCGCTTGCGTCCCGGCCCGCTCCCGAAGGCTCCTCCGAACCGGAGATCACGAGCACGAGCACCGGCGTCGACGCCTCGCTGCTCGTCGACATCGCCGCGCGGACCACGTCGGTCCCCGAGGGTTTCACCGTCCACCCGAAGCTCGTCCGACAGTTCGCGCAGCGCGCGGCGCTTGTCGGCTCCGGCTACGTCGACTGGGCGCTCGCCGAGCAGCTCGCCATCGGGTCGCTTCTCGCCGAGGGGGTCGACGTCCGCCTGACCGGGCAGGACACGAGGCGGGGGACCTTCAGCCAGCGCCACGCGGTCCTCGTCGACTACGAGACCGGCGACGAGTTCGTGCCGCTGGCGCACCTCGACACCGTCGCGACGCCGGGCCGCGTGGGACGGTTCACCGTGCGCGACTCGCTCCTCTCGGAGTACGCCGCGGTCGGTTTCGAGTACGGCTACTCGGTGGAGGCACCGGACGCGCTCGTCGCGTGGGAGGCGCAGTTCGGCGATTTCGTGAACGGGGCGAGCATCGTGATCGACAACTTCCTCGTCGCCGCGGAGGACAAGTGGGGGCAGCACGCCGGTCTCACGTTGCTCCTGCCGCACGGCTACGAAGGGCAGGGACCCGAGCACTCATCCGCGCGCCTCGAACGCTTCCTCACCCTGTGTGCGAGAGGGAACCTGCGGGTCACCTTTCCCTCCACCGCGGCGCAGTACTTCCACCTCCTGCGTGCCCAAGCACGACGGATCCCGGCGCGCCCCCTCGTCGTCCTCACGCCGAAGTCGATGCTCCGAGCCGTGCAGTCCCGCTCCCCGCTCTCCGCGCTCGCGGCAGGGACGTTCCACGCCGTGCTCGACGACCCCGCGTCGCCCCGGCCCGATTCGGTACGGAGGGTCGTGCTGTGCAGCGGGAAGGTCGCGCACGAAGCCATGCGTCGACGGGACGAGCGTCTGGGCGACGCCGCTCCGACGGCCGAGGCGTCCGGACACCTCGCGAGCCAGGTTCCCGCCTCGGAAATCGCGGTCGTGCGCATCGAGCAGCTGTACCCCTGGCCCGCCGAGGAGATCAGCGCCGTGCTGGGCCGCTACGAAGGGGCGACCGAGGTCGTCTGGCTGCAGGAGGAGCCCGAGAACATGGGCGCGTGGTCGTTCGTCCACGCGCGACTCCATCGACTGCTGCGCGATCGCTACGCCCTGATGCACGTGAGCAGACCCGAATCGGCGAGCCCGGCGTCCGGAAGCAGCGCATTGCACCAGCTCGAGCAGGCAGAGCTGCTCGATCGTGCGATCGGCTGAATCTCCGGACGGGCTCGTGCGGGTGACGCGTGCCTGAGCCGACGCCCCGGCGCGTCGTGGTCGTGGACGGGTCGAACCTCGCGACCGAGGGCAGGACGTCCCCGAGCCTCCGACAACTCGACGAAGCGGTGCGGGCGTACGCGGCCGAGGACCCGCTCGCTGAGATCGTCGTCGTCGTCGACGCGTCGTTCGAACATCGCATCGACCCATCGGAGCGCGCCCAACTGCACGAAGCCGAGCTCCACGGCGAGATCGTGTCGCCGCCTGCCGGGGCCATCGGCCGCGGCGACGCCTTCGTGCTGCGCATCGCCGAACGGACCGGCGCGCGGGTGCTGTCGAACGACTCCTTCCAGGAGTTCCACGCTCAGCATCCGTGGCTGTTCGACGAGGGACGCCTCGTCGGGGGGAAACCTGTCCCTGGGATCGGCTGGATCTTCACTCCCCGCCTCCCGGTGCGCGGGCCGAAGAGCAAGGAAGTGACCGGAAAGGCAAAGCGCGCGTCCGAGGCACTGCCCGCGCCGGTGAAGGCGGCGGAACTGGCGAAGGCCGCCCGGAAGGCGGCGAAGAAGGCTGCGGCTCATCTCATCGCGTCGCGCGGGGTCGCCGCTCCCGCGGGAGCGGCGGTTCGCAAGGGCCCGAGTCCGGTGCTCCCGGACGGCTCGACGCCCCGGGTTGGAGACGTCTGGCGCCCTAGCGGACCGCCCGCGCGAGACGGGAGCGAGGTGCCTGCGGCGCGCTCCGCGAAGGCGTCCGTGAAGAAGGGCGCCGCCAAGGTCCAGGCCGAAAAGAAAGGGGCCGACAAGAAGCCGGCGGGAAAGGCCGCGGACCCGACGAAGTCGGACGCAACGAAACAGAAGGAGGCTCGCAAGCGGTCCGCCAAGACCGAGGAGGCCGGCCCGAGCGGTAAGGGCGCGCCACGTGCGAAGAGGCCGGCCGCCGACGTGGCCGGCACCGACGCCGCCGCCCCGGTGTCGGAGGCCGAGGGAGCGGCGAGGCGTTCGAGCGACGGGGCGAGGCCCGAGGCGACCCCCGGCGCGGCGGGTCGCCCCAAGAAGAAGGGCAAGACCGACCAGGCGACCGCTCCTCCCGAAGGTGCCGCGATGAAGGTCGAGCGTGCCCGGGTCGCAGCCGCAAAGGCCCGCGGGGGTTCGAAGAAGCAGGTCGCGGGGCCGCTGCCCGCGGAGAAGACGGCCCACGAGAAGCAGACTGCGAAGAAGTCAGAAAAGAAACAGTCGCCGAAGGCGGAAGGGGCGAAGAAGGCTGCCGCCACCAAACAGACGAAGCCGCGGCCCGAGTTGCAGTCCGCGAAACGAGCGAAGAAACAGCCCGCAACCGAGGTGTCGGCGCGGGCGCAGCAGGCGAAGAAGCGCGGACCGAAGGCCTCGGAAGCTCCCGCTGGCGCGCCGGTCTCGAGCGAAACCGACGACGCCCACCGCGCCGCCGCTTCGGGCCGCGCCCGCGGCAGGGAGGATCCCGCCGTGCGTCGCGCGATCGACGAGGCGGTGGCCGAAGCGGTTTCGGTGCCGGACGCCGAAGCGGTCGAGGGTACGGCTGACGGAGGACGCGGCCGGGCAGCTCGCAAGGGGCGCGACGGTGAAGGAGGTGCCGAGACGAGGAGCCCCAAGCGGCGCCGCGCTCGCGCGTCCGCACCCCCGCCCGCCGTGAACGAGCCCCTCGCCTTCATCACCTTCGTCGCGTCGTATCCCCTTTACAGCGAAGTCGAGGGTGAGGTCGTGTCGTTCACGTCGCACGGCGCGATGGTCGACGTCGAACTGCCGGGCGGTGGCACGCTCCACAGCTACATCCCGCTCAGCGCGATGGGCGACCCGCCGCCGACCAAGGCCCGCCAGGTCCTCTCGCGCGGCGAGCGTCGCCCCTTCGTCCTCGTCGGGCTCGACCCCCCGCGGCGCGTCGCCGAGCTCGCACTCCCGGGGGCGGTCCCGGCCGCCTCGCCGGCCGGATGAGCCGCACCGCTCCGGGCGCCCGGCTCTGCGGACCCCGTTGGTAGCGTCACGCGTCGTGCGACCCGCCGACGTCCTGCCGCACCGTCCCCCGTTTCTCTTCCTCTCCGAGATCGTGTCGGTCGACCCCGGTCGCTCGGCGACGGGACGCTGGGTCCTGTCGGGTGACCAGGACTTCTTCGCGGGCCATTTCCCTGGAAGACCCACGCTTCCGGGGGTGCTCATGGTGGAATCACTCGCGCAGCTCGGAGGGGTCGCCGTGCTCACCGACCCGCGCTACGCCGGGAAGCTGCCGCTTTTCGGGGGGATCGACAAGGCCCGTTTCCGGCGTCAGGTCGTCCCGGGTGAGACGCTCGACCTCGAGGTGACGATGACGCGGCTCTCCGCGCGGGCGGGGGCGGGGACCGGGCGTGCGAGCGTCTCGGGTGTGACCGCCTGTGAGGCCGAGCTTTTCTTCGTGCTCGCGGACCGTGCGGCCGCGGACACGTCCGGCTAGGGCCGGGAGAGGAGCGCACAGGAGAACGACATGCGACTCGCCACCTGGAACGTGAACTCCCTCGTCGCAAGGCTCCCCTACGTCTTGGAGTGGGCGGACGCGAACAAACCGGACGTCCTTTGCATGCAGGAGACCAAGCTCGCCGACGACGCGTTCCCCGAAGGGGCGTTCGCCGAGCTCGGGTACGACGCTGCGCACTTCGGCGACGGGCGTTGGAACGGTGTCGGCATTGTGAGCAGGGTCGGCCTGGACCAGCCGGTCTGCGGGCTCGGGTCGGAAGAGGACCTCCACGGGTGCCGCCTGGTCGCGGCGACCTGCGCCGGGATCCGCGTGCATTCCGTCTACGTGCCGAACGGCCGGAGCCTCGACAGCGAGCACTACCGGAACAAGCTCGAGTGGCTGGACCACCTCCGCGCGTACCTTGCCTCGCACTGCGACCCGTCCGACCCCGTCGCCGTGTGCGGGGACTTCAACGTGGCTCCCGACGACACGGACGTCTGGGATCCGGCCGCCTTTGTCGGGTCCACCCATGTGAGCGAACCGGAACGCCGCGCACTCGGGGAGATCCTCGACTGGGGTCTCGAGGACGTCTTCCGGCGCTTCCACCCGGAAGGAGGCGTCTTTTCGTGGTGGGACTACCGCGCCGGCAACTTCCACAAGGGGATGGGCATGCGGATCGACCTCGTCCTCCTCTCCAAAGTCCTCTCGTCGCGCGCGGTGACGGCGCAGGTCGACCGCAACGCGCGCAAGAAGAGCGCGGCGGGGAACAAGCCGTCGGACCACGCTGTCGTGGTGGTCGACCTCGACTGGGACGAGCAGGCGCCGGGACCGGGAGAACCCCGGAGCTGACCACGCGCATCGGCGGGTGCCTGGACGGTCATCCGGCCGTCGCGCGACCGGGTCAGGCGAAGAGTGCCTCGATGAGCATCGGCCCGTCGTCTTGGAACGACCGCTCGAGCAGACCGGTCAGCTCCTCCGCGGTCTCCGCGCGCACGGCAGGCACGCCGAGACCCCTCCCAAGCGCGACGAAGTCGAGGTCCGGGCGCGTGAGATCGAGCAGCGAGGCCGCCCGCTCGCCCGTGCCGGATGCGCCCAGTCGATGCAGTTCGAACTGCAAGATCGCGTACGACCGGTTCGCGAGCACGACCGTCGTGACGTCGAGACCTTCTCGCGCCTGGGTCCAGAGCGCCTGGAACGTGTACATCGCGCTCCCGTCCGCCTCGAGGGACAACACCCTTCGTCCCGGTGCCGCGATCGCGGCACCCGTCGCGACCGGGAGGCCCTGCCCGAGCGAGCCCCCCGCGAGGGCCAGCCAGTCGTGGCCCGGTCCGCCCGCGGTCGCCGCAGGGATCGAGAGCCCGCTCGTGATCGACTCGTCAACCACGATCGACCCCTCGGGGAGCGCGTGGCCGACGGCGGCGGCCATCGATTCGGCGTCGAGCCGCCCGGCCGGGCGTTCGGGGCGAGACGCGCGCCGCCCGTCGCCGGCCCCGCGGCGTCGGTCACCTCCGTCAGCTTCTGGCGGGTTCCCGAGCGCCTCTGCCAGGGCTTCGAGCGCGGCGACGGTGTCCACGTTCGAGTCGCCGAGCACGGCGACCGCGGCGTCGGGGGGGACGAGGTCGCTCGGTTTCCCCGGGTACGCGAAGAACGAGGCCGGCCGCTTCGCGGCGACGAGGACGAGGAGATCCGTCCCCGCGAGCTGGGTCGCGGCCATCTCGCCGTAGTAGGCCAGCTTCTCGAGCTCCGGCAGGCCGCCGCCGCGGGGCTGGCGCGCCGGGAACGTGTCGGCGAGCAGCCTCGCCCCGCACCCGCGGGCGATCGCGACCGCCGCGAGGATCCCGCGCTCGGTCATCGCCGGGCCGCCGAGGAGCAGGGTCGCCTGCCGGGCGTCGCGCATCGCCTTCGCCAGCTCTTCGACGTGCTCGTCGGGGACCCTCGGCGGCGGCACTCTCTGATGAGGCGCACACGGGGTGCCGCCCTCGCTCCATGAAACGTCCGCCGGCACGATGAGCGTCGCGATCGAGCCCGGCGGACCCCACGAGGCCGCGACCGCGTCGGCGGCGTCGCCGCCGACGTCCTCCGCGCGGGTGCTCGAGCGCACCCACGCCGACATCGTCTTCGCGATGCCGGCAAGGTCGGATTGCAGGCGTGCGTCGTAGCGCTGGTGATAGGTCGCCTGGTCGCCGACGACGTTCACGAGCGGCGTCTGAGCCCGGCGCGCGTTGTGCAGATTGGAAAGCCCGTTCGCGAGCCCGGGCCCGAGGTGGAGGAGCGTCGAGGCCGGACGCTCCGCCATCCGTCCGAAGCCGTCCGCGGCGCCGGTCGCGACGTCCTCGAAGAGCGTGAGCACGGCCCGCATCTCGGGCACCCGGTCCAGGGCCGCGACGAACTGCATCTCGGAGGTGCCCGGATTGGCAAAGCACACGTCGATGCCGGATCCGACGAGCGTTCGCAGCAACGCTTCGGCGCCGTTCACAGGACCGTCCTCGGATCGGGGTCCTCGATGAGGAGGCCGTGGGCTCGCCGGCCGGTGCCGAGGGCCGCTCCATCGGGTTCGCCGTGACGCGCATCGAGAAGGCGCCCCGGGCCGAGGATCCCGAAGGGGTCGAACGCCGCTTTCACCCGCCGCATCAGCGCCAGCTTCTCAGGGTCCTCGAGGTCGAGGAAGTACGGCTGCTTGTCGGTCCCGATGCCGTGCTCACCCGAGACCGCGCCGCCGGTCCGCGTCGCTGCATCGAAGAGTGCACGAAGGAACCGTCGCCGCGCGGCGGCGTCGGGCTGGAAGACCGACAGATGAACGTTGCCGTCCCCCACGTGACCACAGCCCGAGACGAGCGTCCCGTGTTCCTCGGCGAGACGCCCCGCCTCCGCCAGGAACGCCGGGACCCGCCCCCTGGGCACGACCGCGTCGACGAGGTCGTCCGCCCCGACGGCCTTGGCCGCGTAGAACGCCCGCTCCCGGGCGGCGATCAGCGCCGCTCCGGCGCCCGGCGGCAGGACGTACACATCGAGCGCGCCACGCTCGCCGAGCGCCGTCGCCGTGAGCTCGGTGTCGGCGTCGATACCCGCCGGGTCCCTCCCCTCGAGGACGATCACGAGGTACGCGGACGTGGCGGCCCGCACCTCCGCGGGGACGCCCAGGTCGAGGTCGGCGGCCCGCACGATGCCGTCCATCGCGACGGCGTCGATGTACTCGAGCACCTGCGGGACGACCCGACTTTCGACGATCGGCGCCAGAGCCTCGGCGACCTGTTCGAGCCGGGCGAACGGTGCGAGCAGGGTCGAGATGTGAGACGGACGCGGCGTGAGCTTCACGGTGACTTCGGTGACGAAGGCGAGCGTGCCCTCGCTTCCGACGACGAGCTGGGTCAGGTCATAGCCCGACGACGATTTCACGTACCGACCTCCGGTGCGCACGACTTGGCCGCCCGCGAGCACGAGCTCGAGCCCGAGCACGTGGTGTCTCGTGACGCCGTAGCGGATGGCTCGCATTCCTCCGGCGTTGGTCGCGACCGTGCCCCCGAGCGAGGCGCTCATCTCGCCCGGGTACACCGGATAGAAGAGCCCGTGCGGGCGGAGGGCGTCGTCGAGCTGCCCGAGCGTCACGCCCGGCTGCGCGACGACCACCTGATCCCGCTCGTCGATGTCGACGATGCGATCCATGCGGTCGAACGCGACGACGATCCCGTCGTGCACCGGCCGTGCCCCGCCGGACAGGCCGGTTCCCGATCCGCGGGCCACCACCGGAAGCCGTGCCTCCTCGGCCAAGGCGAGAATGCGGCAGACCTCGTCGGTCCTCGCGGGTCTGACGACGGCCAGAGGCACAACCGCCCCCGCGGTCAGGGATTCATCGTGGGTGTCGGCTTCGGGCACCCCAAGGCCGTACCGCACGTGCGGCGCGCCGACGATGTGTTCGAGCGCGGCCACGACTCTTGACGCGTCTCGTGTCACCGCACGCGTCACGATGCGCCCCCGCTACGGGTCCCGGTCCGAGCCTCCGGAACGTCGGGCGCCGGCGGCGGATCGGACCCGGGTAGCGACGTCACCAGGCGACTCCTGACCCGCGCCAGGTGTTCGGCGACATCCGCTGCAGGTGCCAGGTCCGGGGCGCGGTCGTCGTCGGCCGCGTCTTCGATCGCCCGAAGCCAGGGCGAGGGTCGGCGAGCACGCGCGTCCGCGGGCGCCCCGACGCCCGCGTGAAGGGACCACGAACACGTGAGTTCGTCCTCTGCCCGCGTGAGGGCGACATAGAGGAGCCTGCGCTCTTCGGCTCGTGCGGTCGCGGTCCGAGCGGACACCAGAGGCACGATCCCGTCCGACAGGCCGGTCACGAAGACGGATCGCCACTGGAGGCCTTTGGCACGGTGGAAGGTGCTCAGGACGACGGCGTCGGCGTCGGGCCCCCCAGCACTCTTGGGTCGCGGGGTTGTGGGTACGCCGGCACCTGGCTCTTCGCCGTCCTCCCCCGAGTCGGCGTCCTCGTGGTCGTCGATCGTCGGCCCGGTTCCTCCGGGCGCCGCGCCGACGGGCGGCCGGTCGGGGCGATGCTGGGACTCGCGCCGCGCCGCTTCTGCGCCCGCCGCGAGATCGCTCGCCGGACCGAGGTCGATCCCGGCGAGCCGATGCGGGATGCGCTCTGCTTCGAGGGCTTTCGAGAGGCTTTCGAGTTGAGCGTTCGTGCGCGCGAGAACGGCGATGGACGACCAGCGCCGTCCGGGGCTGTGGGCGAGCCACACGTGGCGCGCGATCCATCGCGCCTCTTCCTCGTCGGTCCCGAGACACACGACACGGGGAACGCGTCCCGGCGGCCTCGTGCTCGCCGGTGGAGCGTCGGTCGCGCCGAGCGCGGCCACCGCGACCCTCAGGACCTGGGGCGAACAGCGGTGGTTGGCGCGCAGACGGACGACCCGCGTCCCGGCGTACTCGCGGGTGAGACGATCGAGGATCGCCGGGTCAGCGCCGTTCCACCCGTAGACCGACTGGTCGGGATCCCCGACGACGAAGAGGTCCGGGTCGTCGCCGGCAAGCAGTCGCAACAGCCGGAACTGGGCTTCGTTCAGGTCTTGGGCCTCGTCGACGAAGAGGTGGCGGTGTCGCCATCGCACGCCACGCTGGAACGACGCGTCGGTGTCGAGCAGGTCGACGCAGTGCCATACGAGGTCGTCAAGATCGAGCAAGCCACGCCGCGCCCGCACGGATTCGTATCGTGCGTAGGCGTCGGCGACATCTTCGGCCGACAGCGGGGGCCGGCGGCCGACGCGGCGTGCGGCTTCGACGTATTCGTCCGGCCTGACGAGGCGCGCCTTCGCCCAACCGATCTCGCCGTCCAACCGGGCGGCAAACGCACGGCGCGGGGCGCGGCCCCCTCGGTGCTCGTCCCTCACCCCGGCGGGGCCACGACGGGGGCGGCGTGAATCCGCAGGATCACCGTCGAGCTCGGCGAGGAAACGCTTCCGGTCGGCCACGATGGCCGGGGGAGGGAGCGCGCGATCCGACCGGTATTGGGTGATGAGACGCAATGCGGTCCGGTGGATGGTCCCCGCCTCCACCCTCGACCCGTCACCCAACGCCCAGAGGCGGTGTCGCAGTTCCTCTGCCGCCTTGCGGCTGAACGTGCACACGAGGACGCTGGACGGGTGTGCCGACCCTTCTTCGATCCGGTGGGCGACACGGAGCGTGAGGACGCGCGTCTTCCCGGTGCCTGCGCCAGCCAGGACGCACACGACCGGCTCGTCGGCGAGCACGGCGGTCCGCTGGGACGGCTCCAGTCTCGCCACCAACTCGTTGGTCCCGGACGGGACTCGCCCCGAGAGGTTCACCCGGGCAACGCTACCGAGGAGCTGTTCGCCGTCGCGTGGCCACGGGGCACGGTCGCCCCGACGTCGAGGCGCCGCCCCGGCGCCGGAGGGCGGTCGGGGCAGGCTCGCTATGGTGTCCCGGCCAGACGGCGACCGCACACCCGGTGGTGCCGCCGCTGATGAGGACGCAAAACGGGAGAGGTGGTCGGAGCGGTGCTGCAGACGTTCGCCGAGGGCCGGCTGTTCGGAAGCCGGACGGGCGACGGCGTGCCGAGAGTCCTTGCTCTCCACGGGTGGGGCCGCAGCCACCGGGACTTCGACGCGGTGGTGAAACCAGCTGGTGGCGGCGAAGCCCTCGACGCCGTGGCCATCGACCTTCCAGGCTTCGGTGCCACCCCCGCCCCGCCGTCACCCTGGGGCGCAGCCGAGTACGCCGAGTCGGTCGCTGCCGTCCTCGCGGAGATGAAAGCCCCGGTGGTGGTCCTCGGTCATTCGTTCGGCGGGCGCGTGGCGGTGCACCTCGCCGCCTCACGGCCTGAGGAAGTCGCCGCCGTCGTCCTCGCTTCGGTCCCGCTCCTCCGCACCGCGTCGCCGCGACGACCGGCGGCCGCCTTTCGGCTGGTTCGCGCGCTGCACCGGGCCCGCGTCGTCGGCGACGAAACCATGGAGCGGATGCGCCGGCGATACGGGTCGGCCGACTATCGCGCGGCGAGCGGGGTGATGCGCCAGGTCCACGTGCGCGCCGTGAACGAGACCTACGAGCAGCAGCTCGACGCGATGGTCTGCCCGGTGACCCTCGTGTGGGGCGACGACGACGCCACAGTGCCCCTCGGCATCGGGGAGGCGGCGCTCGCGCGACTTCGGGGCAGGCCCACGGACGCGCAGGCGGACCTCGTCGTGTGCAGCGGTGCCGGCCACCTCGTGCCCCTCAGCGCGCCGGGGGCGGTCCGGAAGGCCGTGGAGCGTCACCTCGAGCCGTGAGGCACGAGTGACCGACGCAACCGGCGCCGCCGCCTGGGCCGCCGTCGCCGCCTGTGCGCTTGCCCTGCTGCCGGCCGGGTCCCGTTGGCTGCGCGTCGCGCAACGTGAGCACTACATCGCGGACTCGACGAGCCGCTTCGCCATCCGGTGGTGGACCGCGGAGCCCGTCGACGTGCTCATGGGGTTCGCGGCTTTGGCCGGCGTCGTCCTGAGCGGCCTGTGGCCGCTTTTCGCCCTGCTCACGGTCGGCGCGGCGGTCACCGGGCCGGCGCACCTCTCGATACGCGGACGGAGTTCGCCGCTGGTGCTCACGAGGCGCCTCCGGTCGCTCGCTGCCGTGTGGCTGGTGCTGCAGGGGGCGATCATCGGCATCGGAGCGGGCCTCGGCGTCCCCGCCCCGTTCGCCGCCGCCGGCCTCGTTTCGGTTCCCGCGTTGGTCGACGTCGCCTTGTTCCTCACCGCGCCGGTCGAACGCCGGCTGTCGCAGCGCTTCGTGACCATGGCGGCGTCGCGCCTCGCGCGCGTCGCGCCCACGGTTGTCGCGATCACGGGCTCCTACGGGAAGACCTCGACCAAGAACCACATCGCGCATCTCGTCTCGGGCACGAAGACGGTCGTCGCCAGCCCGGCGTCGTTCAACAACCGAGTGGGCCTCGCCCGCGCCGTGAACGAGCACCTCGCCGAGGGGACCGAGGTCTTCGTTGCGGAGATGGGCACCTACGGACCGGGGGAGATCCGCGACCTCTGCGGGTGGTGCACGCCGGAGATCGCGGTGATCACGGCGATCGGGCCCGTCCACCTCGAGCGGTTCGGCACCGAGGACGCCATCCTCGCGGCCAAGTCGGAGATCACCGAGCGCGCCTCGGTCGTCGTCGTCAACGCCGACGATGGGCGACTCGCGGCGCTCGCGACCGCGCTCGCGACAGCCGCAGGGGGGCCGTCAGTCGTGAGGTGCTCCGCGGGGGACGAAGCGGCGGACGTCTGCGTCGCAGCCGCCGACGACGCCGTGCGCGTGATCGTGAACGGCCAGCACGTCGGTCCGGCGGTGCCGGTCCGCCACGGGGTCCAGCTCACGAACCTTGCGTGCGCCGTCGCCGTCGCGTTGCGACTCGGTGTTCCCCCTGAGACGGTGGTCTCACGGGTCCCGACGATTCCCGCAGTGGCGAACCGGTTGACGAGCGACATCTCCAGCTCGGGCGTCTATGTCATCGACGACACGTTCAACTCGAACCCTGCGGGAGCGAGGGCGGCGCTCGCGGCGCTTGCGGCCGCGCCCGGCGCGGGTCGTCGTGTGGTCGTGACGCCCGGCATGGTCGAGCTGGGCCCGCGTCAAGCGTCGGAGAACGAGAGCTTCGCACGTACTGCCTGTGAGACCGCGACCGATCTCGTCTTCGTGGGGATGACCAACCGGCGTGCGTTGCTGGCGGGGGCCACCGGCCTCCGCCCGGTGGTGCTCGTCCGCACGAGGCAGGAGGCCGTCGACTGGGTGCGAGCGAACCTGGGTCCCGGCGACGCCGTCCTCTACGAGAACGACCTCCCGGACCAGTACCCGTAGGCCGTTCGGTAGGTTGAAGCCGGTGCCCGATGCCCCTTCGGACGTCGCCGTCGTCTTCGGCGGCCCATCGCCCGAGCACGACGTGAGCGTGCTCACCGGCCTCCAGGCAGCGAGGGCTCTCGGCTCGCGCGCGCTCTACTGGACCAAGACCGGCGACTGGTACGAGATCGACCGGCGGCTCGAGGCGGGCGACTTCGTCGACGGCGTCCCGCGGGGGGCGACCCGGGTCCAGCTGTCTTTCGACGGTGGCTTCGTGTCGGACTCCGCCGGGTTCCGCCGACCGCGCCCGATCGGCGTGGGGACGGTCGTCGTGTGTTGCCACGGCGGTCCGGGCGAGGACGGAAGCCTGCAGTCCGCACTCGACCTCGCCGGCGTCACCTACACCGGTCCGACGGTGGCCGGGGCCGCGCTCGGGATGGACAAGCTCGCGTTCGTCGGCGCGATGCGAAACGCGGGCTTGCCGACGTTGCCCCGGGTGCTCCTCGACGAGGAGACCGAGGCGGTCGATTTCGACTCGCCTTACATCGTGAAGCCCCGGTTCGGCGGCTCGTCGATCGGGATCGAGGTCGTCGGCGACCTGTCGACCGCCAGGGCGCTCGTCGGCACGAGCCGTCACCTTCGGGCCGGGGCGGTGATCGAGCCCTACCGCGCGGATCTCTTCGACCTCGAGATCGGCGTTCGTCGGTGGCCGGAATCCCAGCTTTCCGAGATCGCAAAGCCGCTGCGGACGGCGCGCGCCGGGGGCGTCGCCGGCGAGCCCGAGATCCTCGGCTACGCCGACAAGTACGTCGGCGGCGAGGGCATGGCGAGCGCGCCGCGAGATCTCCCGGCGAGGCTCGACGGGACGCTCGCGTCCTCGCTCCGGGCGGCGGCGACGGTCGTCGGGAGCGTCGTGCAGGTGCGGGGGGTCACGCGCGTCGACTTCCTCTCCGACGGCCACGAGTTCTTCGTGAACGAGGTGAACACCATCCCCGGGTCGCTCGCCCGCTACCTGTGGATCGCCCCGCCGCTGCCCTTCGGGACCCTCCTCGCCGACATGGTCGACGAGGCCCGGCAGCGCCCATCGCACTACTACAGCGTCGAGGGCGCCGACGGGACGGTGCTCCGGGGTGCGTCGTCGATCGCCGCCAAGCTCGCCTGACCGGACGCCTTCTCGAGGGTCACACGAACGCGTCGGCCTCGAGCGTCGTCGCGGCGTCCCGAGCGATCCCACCCTCGCGCAGGCGCTCGCGCAGCTGGACGTAGAGCCGCTCGGTCGGCTCGGACGGTGCACCGCCGGGGTCGAGCTCGTCCACCTGCCGGCGGCACTCGAGCCACTCGGCGCGGAGTCGGCCGGCGTCGCCGCTGGCGGCCGCGACCTGCATCGCCGCGCGGGTGAGGGCCTCGCTGTACTGCTCGACGAGCCGCGCCTGGTCGATCGCCCACCTGGCGACGTCGAGACGGCCGTCTCGGACCGACTCTCTCGCAAGCGCGCACGCCGCGTCGACGACGAGGTCGGCGGCGCGGCGCTCGTGGCCCTCGGCCCTCCACCACGCGTAGCCCGTCAGGACGCCCGCGAGTGGCTCGCCGCGCACCTGCGCGAGTCCTTCGCGAAGGAGGCTGATCGACCGGCGACGATCGGGCACGGACAACCCCGACGCGAGGAGGCGCGCCATGCGGATCGCGTCCACCGTGACGAGGTGCGACACCCGGTACTGGCCGCCGTTCGACGCGGGCGGGAGAAGCGGTGCCCCGTCCGGGCCGAGGCCCAGGGCACGCCGAGCGGCACCGACGATGTTGAAGAGCGTCTTCGCCGCGGCATCCGCGTCGGCCGAGCCGAGCACGCGCGTCCGTAACCGGTCCCCGGTCACGGGATGGGGGCTGTGCACCGCCAGGTAGGCGACGACCTCGATCGCGCGCCGCGCCCGTTTGGAGGGGAGCGGCGACTGCAGTCCGACGATGCCGGGGACCGGTGAGAGCAGGCGGACCTCCACTCGGCCTCGCCGTTCCTCGGTCTCGTCGTCCGACGTGACGCCGGGCCGCTCGAGTTGGCCGCCCCCGCGTGTCGCGCCGAGCGGCGGGAGTGCGCCGCCGCGGCCGGAGGTGCTGATGCGAACGGACGCCGTCTCTGACGGACGAGCGAGGAGGGGGGTGGCGCGCGGAGGGGAGAAGCCCGGCGCGGTGGGCTCCCCGCTCTCGCTGCCGGCCGACGCTCCCTCGCGCTCGCCTGTCCGCCCCGGCAGATCAGGATGGATTGCGGTGTCGCTCGCCGGGCGAGCCGGCAGGTGTCCGAGCTCGTCGAACGCGAGCGCCGACGCTTCGCGCAATCGGTGTGGACGGACGGAGATGCCGAACGGGTGGACGGTCGCGGCCCGACGGTCCACGAGGATGGTGACGTCCGCCCGCGACAGCGGCACGGGCGTGAGGGTGGCGCATGCGGCGCGCGTCTCGGCGGAGAGGCGACGGGGGTCACCGACGAACAGCACGTGGGCGGTCGACGAACCGTCGGGCCGGGTCCACCGTGCGGCACGAGCCGCCTCCTCGGCACACTGAGGATCGTCGGTCACGACCACCTCTTCGTGCCAAGTCCAGCTCGTGACGGCCATGCGCATGGCCCGAATCAGGAGCTGTGCCGACGGCCCCACGACGGCGACGCACATCCCGGCTGCGAGAGGCAGCAGCCATGACCCGCGCTCGTCGTCACCGATCGGAAGCAAGACTGGGCACCACGGCTCGTGGTCCCGCGCGGCGCGCTCGAGGACGTCCACGTCGCTCGAGGTGGGAAGAACGAGCGACTTGCTCCCGGCCCTCTGCCAGCCGCGCGGGACGATCGGTGACGGCGTAGCCAGGGCGACCTCGACGGCGTCGTTGCCGGCCCTCACCCACTCGACCTGAGGGAGCGGGTACGGACCGGCGGCGACTGCTCCGGTGAGGTGCCGCATTCCGAGCTCGAGCCAACCCGGCAGCGGAATCTGCTCGAACGCGTCGAGCGACACGGCGAGGTCGACGCCGGTCGCGCTCGTCGTTTCACCCGCGTCACCTTCCTCGCGGACGAACGAACGGAGCCGTTGTGCGCGCCTCGCCCGTCGAGCCATGAGCGCGGCCAGGAGGACACCGACTCCGAGCCCGGCGAGCTCCGGCACCGCGGCCCCTTGTGGGAGGACGATCCCGATCTCGGCGCCGGTCGTCGCCCGCGCCGTGTCGGTTCCTTGCGTCTGCCTGCCGACCGGGATCACATCGGCCGGCTGGCCGGCGACATCGCCGTCGTCGCCGTCCTCGCGCTCGTCGAGCGTCGGCAGCGCGAGCAGCCACCCGTCTTCGAGGTTGGTCGGATCGATGAGCCGGTGAACGCCGTCTATGACCCGACCACAGTTTGCGGCTGCGATCGCGCGCCACGCCCCCGGATCCGCGTAGCGACCACGGGCGACGTCGATGATGCCCTCGCCCCGACGGACACGATGGAGACGCTGCGTCTCAGGGTCGTCCGCAGGTTCGGCCCATTCGCGCGCTCGGCGGCCGGGCGATGAGGAATCGCGCGTGGGAGCATCGGCTGCCGGCACCGTCCCGCCGTTGTGTGCCGGGACCTGTCTGCGGAGGGCGACACGGCCTCCGGCGCCGAGTGCGTCGGGGGGCGAGGGGATCGGCCGCGGCGGGAGCGCCGTGGGCGCGGCGACTTCCACCCTGGCGGGAGCCGTGACCGTCGACGCACCGGCGGTGGTGCTTCCGGCAGCCAAAGCCGGGGAGATCGCGAGGAAGGCGATGGCGATGCGGACGGCAAGGCGGTCGAGCGGATGCGCCGCTCCGGAGATGTCCCGAGCCTTCACGCGCTGCGTCACCGACCGAAGGAGCGTCCAAGCACAGACTCCCCACGCGCACCACGCCACGACGGCGAGGAGGTCGAAGGCCCCGCGCAACGACACGACGTCAGCTCGGGTCCATTCGTGCGGCAACGGAAGGCCCACCCAGACGACGAGCACGCTCGGAACGGCCGCGAAGACGACGAGGGCGGCGCACGCGCCAACGACGACGTCGGCCGTCGACGTGCGCCCTGCCCCGGTGTCTCGAGTTCTCGACGCCTGTCGTGCGGGTGGGCGTTCTCCGTCTCGGTCACGACGTGGACCGGGATCGTTCACGGCCCCGGCTCGACGGTCAGTGTGAACGTGACGCTCGCGCGTGTTCCCGGCGGCAGGCTGAGCGTCACCGAACATGTTCCGGTCCCGTCGCGGTCGTTGACCTCGACCGAGAGACCGGACGGACCGCTGCGTGACACGGACACTCCGCCCGGGCAGGTGATCGTGAGTTCCAACGTCGCGGCGCCGGTCCAGGTCGCCGCCGCGGTGACCATCCCGCCGCCGGCGGCCGGGTAGGTCGCGGAGGTCGAGGGCGCGGCAATGCGGCCCGAGCCCGGATATTGACCAGACGTCCCGCTCGCAGTCGATCCCCCCGATGAGGTGCCCCCGCCCGCACCGTTCGCCGACGTCGCTCCGCTGGTCGACGTTCCATCGCCGGGTGAGGACGGAGACGCGGTCCCCGGTGCTGTTGCCGACGTCCGAGAACCGCCCGCGGTGGCCGTGCCCGACCCGGAGGATGGGTCCGCGCCCAGGGTGCCAGGGCCAGAGGACGCGGGCTGCAACGCGCCGACGAGCCCCGGGTGCGATGTTCCTGGCCCTTGGGAGCGCGAGGGGGAGCCTCCTGACCCGGCGCGTCGGGGACGGTCACCCGGACGGGCGGGTGACCCGCCGGACCTCGGCCTTCTGCGTCTCGTCGATGTCGGCCTCGACTCCGCTGCGGTCGCGCTCCCGCTCCCGTATCTGTCGCCCTTGCGTCCGGCGGCCGGCGATGCCCTGCCCGAGGAGATCATGGGACGAGCGCTCGTCGACGAGAGCGCCACCACGAGGGCCATGAGCGCCAACGCGACGGCGAGAACGCCCCATGCCCGCGGCCTCCCGCTCGAATTACGCACCGGGAGCGGCCTTCGGAACTCGCGCGCGCGCCTTCATGGTTGCCCTCGCGCCGGCGCCGCCGCGCGCGATCCCCAAGCCGTTGACGACGGACCCCCATCCACCGGGCGGAAGAGTACCGGATACCTGCAACTTCCGCTCGGCGCCCGCTCCCGGCTTCGTGTCGCGCCCGAGGCCCGAGCGTCTCCGCCGAACGGCCGGGTCCGCGAGGCCGCGCTCGACGAGGGTTCGGCTCACCCGGTGAGCGCTTCGGCTGCCCGCTTGCGGCCGTCGCTCAGGTACCGCCGCGAGCGCCCCGTCAGCTGCGCCAGCTCACCGATGGAGTAGCCGAGGACTCGATGCGCGTACAGGATTGCGGCGTCGGACCCTTCGATCCCGGAGCCCCACTCGTCGTCGATGGCACGTGCGAGCTCCTCGAGATCCGTCGTGGAGCATCCCGCCACCCGCGTCTCGCGCAGCGCTGTGCCGCCACCCCCGTCTGAGCCGTTATCGGCGGTGGTCGAGGACTTGTACCTCAGAAGCTGACGTCGGAGACGGCACCGCACGGCCGAGAGGAGGTCCAACACCGCGTACGGGCGGTCCTGTCCGGCCCACTCGACGATCACCTCCCATGCCGTCGTGGCGGCGTCGGCGAAGAAGGCGCCCCCGTCGCGCCACTCGCCCCCCGCGCCCCATTGGAGTCTTCGAGCGACGCCGACCAGACCCGGGAGGACTGCCTGGAGGATCGCTCGTGGGATGAGCGGGTCGACATCCTGCGACCGCAGCATCGCGCTGAGTGCCGCCGCTGCCTGTTCCGGGCTCACGCGCCGCCGCCGCCCCGATCGGCGGCAACCCTCGACCGTGAGCACGTCGACGAGCTCGGCGAGGTCGCCGACCTCCAGTGAGGCGACTGCCGGCTCGGCGGCGACGAGCCGCCGGAGTACCCGTTCCGATGCCGGTGACCGGCAGAGGCCGGCCCAGTCCGCGTTCAACTGGTTGATCGGGCGCCATGTGAGGTTGTCCATGGGCGAGCACGTTGCGCGAGGTCGCTCCCGCCCACGCTCCCCACGCCACTCCCACCGCCTCCCCACGCGTGGAAAACCTCGGAGATGGATCGGACGAGGGAGTCGAGTGAGCTCCTCCGGGGCCGACCCGGCCGTGCCGGGGCTCTGAGTCCCCTCGCGCGTTGGGTACAGTGCGCCGCCGTGGACATCGAGGAGTTCTACGACGCTGACCCGCGGCGGCGGGGCTCCGCCGAGCTCGAGCTCGGCGAGGACTGGCACGACGCGCACGGTGTCCGCTACGAGCTCAGCTGGGTCGAGGAGACCGGGGAGCTCTACGTCATGCGCGAGCCCGCCCCATCCGGGTGGGCGACACCCTTCGGCGGAATCCACGCCAGGGGCTCCCACAGCGTGGACGAACAAGAGGTGGAGGGCATGACCGTCGACGTCGTCGGGAGGATCGGCACGCGCACCGAGGTCGAACACGCGCTCTCGGGTTGGCAGGAGGCGATGGGCGCACCCGACAGCGTCGCCTGGCTCGTCGGCAAGCTCCGCGGCGCCGGTGTGCTCGCCGCGGGCGCGCCGCCCGTCACAACCTGATCGACGACCTGGCTACGGCCCCGCTCCCTTCGCGGGAGCGATGGGCGATGCGTATCCGTCCAGGTAGCCCCGGCCCCCGGGGATGTCCGCTCTGTACTGGTCCGTCCCGTCTTCGACCACGCTGAACCCCGTCCGGTCGCCGTCCCCGTTCACGACGTCCGGGCCCCTCGCCCCCCTCTGGCCGGCGGTCACGACAGCCACGTGAGACGCGGTCGATGTGCCGTTTGTCGGTGTCGTGACGAGCCCGTAAACGGCGACGTCACCGGGTTTCGGGACGTAGCCGGACGTCGCCGCGTGCCACGTGCCATGTGCGACGGCCCAGAGATAGAAGCTCGCCGCCGCAGCGTCGATGTCTCCTCTTGCGTAGGAGTATGTGAAGAGCGCCCCGGCCTTCCGCCAGACCCACGCTGCGAAATCGGCGCACCACTCTTCGCTCCGCAAGCCGTGCGCGCATCCGGTGCCGGCTCCCCAATAGGCGCTGTACTTGTTGCAATAGGAGTGCGTCGGGTCGGTCGTGTAGCCGAGCTGGCTCTCGGCGATCGTCACGATGCGCACCCGGAACGATGTGGCCGGCGGCCGGGGAACGGCCTCGCCCGGGCCGCCCGACAGCCCGGCGGCGACGATGGCGAGAACGGCAACCGAACCGCCGACGAAGAAGGCGACCGCCCGGCGCCTGCGTACTCGGAGGCTCGGGCGACGAGGAGGGCCGGACCCGCGTCCAGAGGACGCGGCGTCGCCGGGTCGCAGCGGTCGTCGACGGGGATGTGTCAGCGAGGCGCCAGGCGCGCGCTCCGAGCGAGGTCCTGATGAGTTCCTCCCGAGCTCGGTTCGGGGCCGTCGGACCTGCAAGGCACTGCTCCTCGGTCGACGAAGTGGACAGGGGGGACAACGTCGCGCGGCGGTTGCGGTCCCTTCACGCTATCGACGGCGGCGTCGCAAGTGGGGGCACCGCGTCCTCACTCGCTGCTCTGTGACGGTGCCATCCCGCCGCCGACTCCCGTTGTCGCCGATGTGGAGCTGCCTGTCGAACCCGGTCCCCGCGCTGTTGTCGTCTGAGCTGTGGAGTTGTCGGCCGCGGAACACTGCGCACGCAATGCCGGGATCAGGTTCGCCTCCGAGGTCCGTCCGATCTCCTGGAGCGTCGTCATGAGGGGGTTGTAGGCAGGGTTCGCCGACGTCGCCCGTGCGGCGAGCGGGAGGGCGTCGGAGAGCTGTCCCGCCGCTTCGGCCGCTTTCTGGCGAGCGGACGACACGTCCCGTGTGTGCTCCGCCTGCTTGAAGAGGCGGATGGACGCGTCGACGTGCACGCACGCACGTTGAGCCAATGACGGCCCGGCGCTCGAGCACGCGCTCAGGGCAACGCCGAGGCCGGCGCAGACGAGGAGCGCCGCCGCGATCCGTCTCGTCTTCGGAGCGGGGAGCCGAGGAGGTCCCACGCCCAGCCTCAGGACAGCCAGGATTCGGCCGCCTCCAAGAGGAAGCGGCTCACGGCGAGGGAGCGGTCGAAGACGTCACAGAGGAGCTCCTCGCCGGCGAGGACGCGAGCGAGCGAGACCTGATGGCGGGCGACGATGTTCAGGCGACGTTCGGGCCCGTCGGTCGCAGACGCGAACGAGTCGATGGCCGAGACCTCGAGGGGAAGCTCGATGCCTCCGATCCCGGCGAGGTCGATCGCCAGACGGAGGAGGTCCGGCCCGTTGGGAAGCGGTGGGAGGGCCCAGGTGAAGGTGAGGGGGAAATGGAAGTCGTCCGGGGGCTCCTCGTCGTCGGCGAGCTCCATGACCACGTCCTCGAAGGACAAAAGAACGCGGGGATCGACGTCCAAGGCGAGATGGAGGTCGAGCGGGCCCCCGCATCCCTCCTCCGGGTGCAGGTCCACCTCCCAGACCTGTCGAAGCGAGTAGGTCTCGACGAAGTGCCGCTCGTCGTGGACGTGGAACCCGTGGTCGACCGAGTGGTCCTTGAGGTCGGCCACGTAGCCGGCGACGTCGATGGCAGCCACAGCCCTCCGAGCCTAAACGCAGGCACAGACGACCCGGGCGAGCGCTGGGTCGCTCGCTCACGACTTGTCGCCGAGTCGGCCGCGGGGCCGACGCGAGGTCGACAGTAGTGTCGCCGCCCGTGGAAGCCTCGGACGAGCCGGCTCATGTCGCTCGAACCGGGGCGCTCCTCTCGACCCTCGTGGACGCAGCGCTGGCCGTCGGAGCGGCACTGGAGGCGATCCCGAGGGAGGATCGGCGACTGCCCGGCGGTCGTCCGGGTCAATATCGCTTGGACCTGGTGGCGGACGAGATCCTCGTCGCTTCGCTGCTCAGCGCCGGTATGGCGGTGCTCTCGGAGGAATCCGGCCATTCTGCGCCTGCAAGGCGCGAGGACCGCGACCTGCTTACGGCGGTCGTCGACCCGGTCGATGGCTCGACGAATGCGGCGATGGGCATCCCTTGGTATGCAACGAGCGTGTGCGTCCTGGACGGCGACGGGCCGCTGGTCGCGCTCGTGTTGGATCAGGCCTCCGGCACGCGTTTCGAAGCGGTTCGCGGCGGGGGCGCGCGCCGTGACGGTGTTCCCCTCGCACCCTCGGGCTGCCGATCGCTCCGATCGGCGATCGTCGGCGTGTCGGGTTTGCCGTCAAAGCACCCGGGGTGGGCGCAGTTCCGCGCACTCGGCGCGGCCTCGCTCGACCTTTGTTGTGTTGCTGCCGGCAATCTCGACGGGTACCGGGTTGCCGGCGCGTCGAGGCTGCATGTCTGGGACTACTTGGCGGCCGTCCTCGTTCTCAACGAGGCCGGCGCGTGCGTCGCTGAGCTCGACGACAAGGACCTCGTGACGACGGGCACGACTCCGAGGCGGCCGGCGGCGGCCGCGACGGGCGAACTGCTCGCTCAGCTAGCGGCGGCCGATGTGTAAGCCCCGCGCCCTCTGAACGGGCTCCGAGCTGCGAAGCGATCCGGCGGAGCAGAAGGCCATCGACCCCCTCCTTGAACGCGGGAGGACGCCGGGGAAGAATTGCCACTCGGGCGTTTAGCTCAGTTGGTAGAGCAGCTCGCTTACAACGAGCAGGTCGTCGGTTCGATCCCGGCAGCGCCCACTAACAGGGAAAACTTCCGAAACGCTCGTAGCACAACGCACGAACACCTGCTAGATTGCCAGGTTTGATAGCACGGTGAAGGCGGCGCTTATGCAGGGAACCGAAGCGTTGGAAGTGAACGACGTGGCCGAGCTTGCCCGTGGGTTCGAGCTTTCGCTTCGCGCGCGCAATCGTTCACCGAAAACGATCAAGTCGTACATGGAGGCGGTCGCGCTCTACCGCGACTTCGCTGTCCGGTCGGGCTTCCCAACGACTGCAGATCGCGTAAACCGCGACCACTTGGAAACGTTCATCGCTGATCAACTTGAGCGGTGGCGTCCCTCGACGGCACTGACGCGTTACGGGGCGCTCATGCAGTTCTTCAAGTGGTGCGCCGACGAGGGGGAGATCTCCGACTCCCCGATGCGCAACATGCAACCCCCCAGCCTTCCTGAGATACCTGTTCCAATCGTATCGGATACGGACCTCACGAAGCTTCTGAAGTCCTGCGAGGGACCGAGCTTTGAACAGCGCCGTGACATCGCAATTCTGCGACTCTTGATCGACGGAGGACTCCGACTATCGGAGGTAGCACAGCTTGAACTCGATCACGTGGATTGGGAACTGCAAGTCGTCCACGTCGTCGGCAAGGGGAGCAGACCGCGCGCGGTACCGTTCTCGCCCAAGACCGCGCAGGCTCTCGAACGGTATCGGCGTGCTCGTCAGAAGCACCCCCAGCGTGACCGTCCAGCATTCTGGCTGGGAAAGAAAGGACCGCTTGCAGCAAACGGAATCGCGCAGATGCTACGTCGGCGGTGCAAGGACGCCGGAATCTCCAACCTCCATCCACACCAGCTACGCCATACGGCAGCGCACGTGTGGCTGGCGATGGGAGGCAGCGAGACGGACGCAATGCGGATATTCGGGTGGCGCAGCCGCCAGATGCTCAACCGCTATGGCGCGTCGGCAGCCGATGAGCGGGCACGTGAGGCACACCGTCGTCTGAATCCGGGTGACCGGCTGTGAGCCTTCGCGGTGTCCCGCGGGAGAACATCATGGTCGAATTGATCTGCCCAAGATGTTCACGTCGAGTTGGACAGGTGGTAGGCACCCCATCGACGCCTGAACTACGGCTGTGGCATAACCGAACACGGGGCATCAGGACGGTACCGACGGGCGAGCCTGCCGAAGTGTTCGTCACGCCGATGACGAACCCCGTCGGCACTGCGATGCCACCGACATTTCGCGTTCGGGTAAAGACAGGCTGCGCCCAACACGGAGACTCCACCTTCACTAGCGGTGAGGTATGGCAGGCGATCAGCCGTTATTCGAATCATCGCGGCTATCGCCCGGTTCGACTCGTCGGCAAGGTTGTTGCTGCCGGGGAAAGTCGTTTTGAGGTTGATTGGTTCTTCGCAGTTGAGAATCCACGCTTCGAGGTAAAGACCAGTCCTCTGAGGCGTCGAGTAGGTTCAATTGTTCCGGATTCCAAAAGAAACCGCATACTGGCACGTTGGGGTGTGAACCCTCACTCCCCCGCAGACCGGCGCCGCTCCTCCTCGGTGTAGCCGAGGCCCGCCGCCTCGCCGCGTCGCTAGCAGTACCTACTTCCAGTAGTGGTGGGCATCTGTCCCCATCGCAATTATGTGCGCGTCAGCGCCGACCCCACAGCAGGCTTCGTAACCACAGACGCATCGACACGGTCCTTCGTACCCGCACGTCTCACACACACCGACGACTCTGTGAAGGTCCTCGTCGTGGCTCATAAGCCCCAGTATCGCTTGGTGCACGCATTCCCCGTTGGTCCGGCTCATGGCGTTGAACCGAGCCGCTTTCAGTCGCCCGCCGCGCGACGCCTCTCCTCTTCCGTGAAGCTGAGGTCAGCCGCTTCACCCCTCCGCATGCGACCCACGCTGGCAGACAACGACCCCATCGCAGTCCTCGACGCCGTGGGCGACGCTTGGAAGTTCATCGAGGACGCAGCGTCCACACCGAGCCGCTCCCCCTCTTGGATCGCGTCTTGGTTCGCTCCGATGAACGCCCACATAGCTGGTGGGGCGTTCACGCCAAGAAGTCCTGCGCGGGTCCCTCTCTCCGGGCGGAGGCTGAAACTTCGGGTCCTGTCTGTAACCAGCCTGCGCGCCCGACTGCCGTGCCTCGTCCTTCGCGGGCTTGCCGAACTCAGGACTAGCCCCGCCGCCCGTCAGGCGATTCGTCATCGGTGAAAGGGTAGCCTAGACAATGCTTGTCGCGTTTGTTGAGAATGCGCTGGCACTGATGACTCTGCCGGACCACAGATGGTGAAATGCACTCAGGAGCGGCTTCATCCGAAGACCCGCGCGTAAATGCTCCGTCAGGCGCGACGCTCGGAGTACGGCGTACACACGCTCCAGGCGTGCCACCTTCGTTGGACTAAGGAGTGGGCCGATGAGCGTCGGAGTTTCACGCCTCGCGACATTCGCTTGCGCTGTAACGTTGAATTGTGCGTACTTCGGATTGGAGCTACAGCCCATGGGAGGGAGTGGGCAGCCTTTCCCTTGACCCCGTTCTTGCTCGGCCAACGTTTGCGTTCGCGAACCCGGAGAGGATTCCCGTCGAGTTCGACCTCAACTCTCCGCAGCCTGGGAAGTCTCCGGAGCAGAAGTCTGGATCAATTCGGCTCAACCCGTATGGGCCTGACGAAGCGGTGCCGCCGGTCACACTCGCAGGGGCCATAGCGATTTCGTCAGTTGTGGAGCCTGACCCTGAATACGGAGGTCAACTCATCGAAGAGGTCCCGCTGGAGGTTTGCAAACGCGATGGCGAAGTCGTCGCGGCACGCCTCGGATACCTGACCTGGTTACTGAACGACATGCGTCACCTAGGGGTCAAGAAGTCCGCATTCAAAGTCGAGCACGGCAAGTGGCTCCGCGTGGCGACACTGGAACTCCCTTCCGGGCACTGCATCGCTTTGGAGCCGATTCCGCGAGGCGAGCGCATTCCCTTTGAAGTCAGGCCCGGCAAGTATGTTGCAGAGGTATTCACATTCGACGACCCGGATCTCGGGTACTTTACTTGCGACTCCGGCCTTCGAATCCGCTGGGTCGGCGAGGTCGCGGTTCTGGCGGTTTAGTTACCGACACAACCGGACATGGGAGGTCTCCGCAGAATTTGCGACAGCATCTGAGTCGCGCCGTCAGATGGTGCAAGTCTCCACTACTTCTTCCCCGAGCATGTCCACGACCTTGACCGCAACCTTGTGAGGCCCGGCCCCAACCTTCAGTTCGTACTTGCCTACAACGAGGTCGGACGACCTCTTGGGCACGTCGGCAAGTCGGATGTTGAACACGGCTCCGTCAAAGTCCGGATCAATGGTGATCGAATCGACCATTACGCGCCAGTCCTCTATGCCAGCTTGCAAAATTCCCGATTCCCTGGCAAGTCGGGAAACGATGGTGGGCGAGATGAAGTTCTCGATCTCGACAAGAGCCAAGCCCTTCTGTCTCTTACACTTCAGCTTCAGCTTTGCCGGTTCATGTCGAATGAATCCTCCGTAGGACTCATCGGTCCGCAGCTCGATCACAGCGATCCGATTGGCGGTGCCTTTCGCCCGCCGTAGGCGGTTCCAATCTTCGAGCCAGCGCTCTGCGGCGATTTCGATTCCCAAGCAAACGACCGTCACCGGACGGTCTTCGTCCGGGCGAGCAGCCAATTCCTCGCCGACCTGATCGAGGTCCACCGGCGAAAGCGGGTGTTGAAATGGAGCAATTTTGACAAGCGCGCGCCCTAGTACACCGTCGAAGAACCGGTCGCCTGGCAACCTCTCGATGCCGAGTTGCTCAGTCACCAACGCTACAACTTCGCTGTGCGGAACTTCGAGGTCATAGTCGTTTACGCGCCAGATCGTGAATGAATTCTGAGCAGGCATGACTTTTCCTTCGACTTCGGTCAAGTTCGCTCCACTCATGACCTCTTCCAACCGCTTCGCCGTGGTTTGAATGGCCCCGCGATTGATGTCACAACCTATCCAGCGCCTCCCCAGTCGCTGGGCCACGACAGCAGTCGTTCCGGAGCCGATGAATGAGTCCAGCACCAACCCGCCAGGAGGTGAAAGCGAATCCACAAGTAGTGCAATGAGCGCAGGCGGTTTCGCAGTGGGATATCCGGTGTAATCCTGTGCATCGGGTACGACTACTGAACGCTGCGGGAACCGCAGTACATCATCGAAGGATGCCTCAGTGTACTCCTTATAGATCGGCCTCCCCTCCTTGTCCCGGAGGATTTGAAGCGAATGAGTCGCGGCGTCCCACACTCTCGTCGGTCGGGTCGTCACCTGCTCCAGCTCTTGCGATGGCTTGGTCCAGGGGTAGTCCCCGAAGCCGTACCAGAGGAGGATGTCGTGATTGGAGGCGAATCCCTTGACGTTCCCCTGGAAGTTATCTGGGTAGTGCCACACCAACTCGTTCTTGAAGCGCTCGGGTCCGAACACTTCGTCCATCAGACACCGGAGGAAATGGGTCTTGTGGTGGTCCGTGTGCAGGACGATGTTCGAGTTCTCGGCAAGCAGCTCGCGGAGCAGCAGCAGGCGCTCATACATGAACTGGAGGTAATTGTCGTTCGCCCAGATGTCGGTGTACTGGATCTGCTCGCCTAGCGAGTACGCCTCACCCAGCACTCTTGCCGTGCCCGACGGTCCGCGCAGTCGGACTTTCCGAACGTAGTTAGCCCCTGAGTCGAACGGTGGATCGATGTAGATGAAGTCGATCTTCGAGCGGAAACCTGATGCGATCAGATACGCCAAGATGTCCTTGTTGTCGCCATGGTACAGGAGTCCGCCCCGTGAGATGTTCGCCGGCCACGTTTCCCAGGCTCCATCACCATCAGCCGGGGACTCAGGGAAACCGAAGGATTCAATGTGTTGTGCCGGGAAGTATGAGACGCCACTCAGAGGTCGCTTCCCAATCCACGAGAGCATCGGGCGTCCCTTTGCCGCCCTAACTGTGACAAGCGACGCCTCTTGGCCACCTGACTTCTTCCGCGGGGTCATCTCGACTCTCCATTGATGAACGTGCGGACAGCCCTCGTTCGCTCCGGCGGAATCGTGTCCCGCGATGCAAACACCATCTCGTACTTGAACACATCGGGGTTGAGTGTTTCCCATTCGCGAAGCGCAAGAGCTTTCCGACCATGTTCCCCGTTGATCTCGTCGGCGCGAGCGGACTCGCTCTTGATCTCGACGATCATTACCCTCCCGCTCGCTAGTGGCTGACCGTCCAGGCCGCGCATCCGGATTATGAAATCGGGGGTGTAGCGGTGCCAGTGATCATCCTTGCCTCGATACTGTACGGTGAAGTCCGTCTTATTCGGATCAGTAATCCCACCCGTGAAGTACGCGTCCTCCACATCCTCGGGTTTCATGTTTAGCCAAGCAAGGAGGTCTTCGAAGAAGATCTTCTCCGGTGAGGAGTCAAAGTTGTACGGGTCGTAGTGAAAGCCGAACCCGGCGGGGTTGGTCTCGCTGAGTCGAGCCATCGAAACGAGTAGATGCTCCTTGTCCTTGGGATAGGTGATGTCAGCGGTGTAGACAACTCGGCCTGTCGCTTGCATCTCGCTTCGAAATCCCTCGGGTCTCAGGACAGCCAGCGCCAGCTCATACTCTTCCGACAGTTTCTCGTAAGCCCGCGTCTGATTCTCGATCTGCTCGGCGATGATACCGACATCGTGAATCGGGATTAGCTGATCGCCGTACAGCTCACGGAGCTGATCGTAGAGATTGAGAACGTCCAGTCGGTACCTGTCGGCAAGGTCCACCGCGGCAGAGAACGCGTCCACATTCTCCGTCTCTAGTGAAACAATCACCTCGTCCGCTACCTGCTGGAGGACTCGGCGCGCCGTTTGATACTCGATCATCTGGTATGCCGTCCTCGTCATCCGCGACGCGTGACTCGAGGGGCGCTCCAAAGTCAACGCATTTGGCGCGATGCCTTTTCGTACAATCCGCTGTCGAACAACCTTCACGACTACCGGTGGGATTGTGGTCTTCCGCACAACCAGGACAGCGCCGAGTCGGTCACTTCGCCGGTTACGCAAGTCGCTGATCGTATGGCCATAGGTTTCCGTAAGTTCGCGATCGAGCGTCCCAAAGTTGTCCGCCGACAAATAGATCCGCGCAGATCGCGTGTTACCGGGCACCTGCCGTAGGCAACGACTTGCCGCTTGGAGAACAAAATTGTTTGACGATCGGATGCGGCGCACGAGGGCGCAGGCGAAGAGGCTCGGGCAGTTCCAGCCCTCAGTTCCCTTGTTTACCAACAGAATGACCCGATGGGGAGAGTCGGGTCGGTTCAACCTGTTGAATGCATCGATCTCCTCACGAGACGACGCACTCGTATTTACTAGACATATCGAAGGATCGTGTCCCGCGTCGATGACCGCTCGCTGAATGTAAGGCTTGAGTTCTGTTAGGTCGTCAAGCTTCGGGAAATACATTGCAAGCTTGGCTGGTGCGCCGTTGGGTAGCATCACGTTGCCGTAGTTTTGAAAGAAGTCAGCGACCGCATAGCTCACGTATGCCGCTGAATCGCCGCCGTCACCTTCGAAATCGAACGTGTAAATGTTTCCAGCGACATCCTTGAGGATGCCATCGTCGATACCTTCGGCAAGGCCGTACCAGATAACTACATCACGAAGAGGTTGTCGCCTGAAGTACGGGGTCCCAGTCGTGTTCACCACGCATACAAGGTTCGTCTGCTCAGCCAGATAATCCACCGTCAAACGCACCTTCTTGAGATCCGCACCCAATGACTGGCCATACGTGTGGTGGGCCTCGTCTGAGAAGATGGCCAAATGGGGAAGGCTTGCAATCGCCTGAAGCCGGAGGTTTGCCACCTCGCTTTTAGCTGCATCCATGGCTAACGGCGAAAGAAGAGGACCGAGTTCACCCCGACGGATGGTCTCCTTCTGAATACGGATCTTTTCAGTGTTGGTAACTACAACGTTGAAGGCCGATCCTCGCACGATCGGAATGTCTCGCTCACCATCGCGGGTGAAGGTCAATTTGAGAGCTGCGGAAAAGCGTCGGCTGAACCGGGGGGGCAAGATCGCGTCATAGGGGGCGGCGGTGAGTTCGCGGAGTGATTCGATGATGGTCTTGCCTGGCGCAAAGACAAGTGCGTTTTGTACGAAGGGGCCTGAGGGGTACTCCAGAGCCATCGCGAACTCGGTCGCATAGATGGCAGCGATAAGGATCGTCTTTCCCGCCCCCATTGCGAGGGCGAGTATGTAGCTCGGGTATCTGAGCCTTAGGGTTTCGCGAAGTGAATCGAGACCGTAGGACCGAGTGAACTCGTCGTCCGCTTCGACGGCGCTCCACAGCTTGTCGAGATCGTAGTTGACACTTCTAAAGGCTGCGTCGGGAATCCCGATGGCGTCCAGGAGTGTCGATATTTCATCTGCCGGAAAAGCGCGCCTGTACAAGTCGAATACAGTCGGCGTACCTTCAACTAGACGGAGATACCAATAGGTTTCCAGAGCACGAAACTGTGGCTCCCGTAGAAAGCCGGGTCCGTCAGATTGACCGCCAGCCCAACGAAGTACTTCAGAGATGGCGGGATACTGGTCGTGCGCATACGCCGCGTTTCGCCATCCTTGCACGGCGGTCGCCAGTCGGGAGTAAAGGGTATCGATGAGGCAGGAAGCTACCTCACCACCGCTTGTCAAGGTGGACATCCCGAGTCGCCGTTCTTCTACGTGCCGGTCGCAGCCGGGAGGGTGGCGCAGACTCCCACACCCTGCCTCTCGTCCTGCGCTGTTGCGGGCGACGCTCCTACGATTCTTGAGTACGCTGACCATTCACCAGCTCTGGCCTTCCTCATCGACGAATGCAGAGAATTCCGGGATCCCTCCGCACGCCCCGGAAACGGTTCTCTGGCCTCCGTGTGCCAGGGTCACCGGCGAGCGCCGACTCCGAGCAAGTCTCTTCGAGGGACCACCCGGACCCCCCCGGCCGCTACAAGCCGACTTGTGACGCAGCGTTCTCCGTAAAGAGGCTTCCGTCTCGGATATAGCGCCGAAGCATCGCCGTCCCCTTGTGTCCCGTCGTGTTGGCGATCACCCGCTCGGGTACGCCTGCGGCGGCTGCCGCGGTGGCAAGCCCGGCTCCGAGCGAGTGGCCGGACACTTGACTCGCGTCGATCCCAGCGCCGTTGGCGTCACGTTTCACGATCGCGGCGACCACCTGGTCGGAGTTGGGTTGCCAACGAGGACCACCCCGTATGGCGCTCGACCTCTAGGAGCATTGCGATATAGGTAAGCTGATGCTCTCCTCATCAGAGCACTGGGGCTGCCTTCGCGTCGGCCCCCGAGCTTTGGACTGACTTCCGTGCCTTCTTACGACCTTACGATCCGTCTCCCCGAGAGGGGAAAGATCATTCAGTTTGGGGCGTTCTTGGACTTCTGTCGGCGATTGGAGGTTGCTGAACCAGGCTCGAACGTGCTCTTGGACCTCCAGCGCGTCGAATTCGCACATTGCACCGGGATGGCTCCGATAGTGGCAGTAATCGACCATCTGATCCATCAGGGATGGCAGTTCGATGTGGCGTTGCCCCAGAGCGACTTCCTCGCCGATTACTTCGACAAAGCGGGCTGGGAGGCCGGCATCCTCGGAGAACACAGCGCTCCATCGATCATTCCAGGGGCCACGTTTATTCCATTGACGAAGTATGAGACCTCGGAAGAGCTTAACCCCGTCCTGACGGAGGCAATACACCACTTTGCGAAGCATGCGATCTTCGAAAGCGGTGTTCTAGAAGGTATGGAGTGGGCCGTGAATGAGGTTGCCGACAACGTGCTCAATCATGCGGGTGGGGTTCCTGGCTGGCTACAGCTTGCAGAGCATCCTAAGAAGGGGATGATCGAGATTGTCGTGGTTGACTGCGGGATAGGCATTTGCGCGTCCATGAGGGAGCGCTTCCCGAACCTGAAGTCGGACGTTGAGGCGATCGAGTTGGCCGCTGCTAAGGGCGTGACCCGAGACGAGGCGGTAGGCCAGGGGAACGGCCTTGCGGGAACCTTGCGCATTGCAGTGGCCGGCGAGGGCTGGGTTAATTTGCACTCGGGCAGAGGGCTGCTTCAATACATCCCCGACGAACGTCCAGACATGGCTGTGCCGAAGACGACTGACCATGGGAAGACTCCGATGGGCGCGGCGATCAACATCAGCGTCCGCCATGGGCCGTATCATGCAGGAACGGCGGTAACGCTCACGTTGCCGACCCACCATAAGCTGGACGTGAGCGCCGCCCTATGGGGGAATCGCCCGATGTCAGTCTTCGAGAGCCAGTACCTGAGTGACGACGGGAGCGAGATTCGCTTTCGGCTGGCCGAAGAAGCCTCCGGCTTTGGCAACCGGGCATCTGCTCGCCCCCTTCGACAGCAGATGCACAACCTTCTCAACCTCTACCCAACTCAAAGAATGATCATCGATTTCACAAGCGTGAATGTGGCCTCCGCTTCCTTCTTGGACGAACTCATCGCTCGACTCGCCAAAGAGGCGGGCGTCGCTACGTTTTTTCAGCGCATTGCGCTGGTGAATATGAACGACTTTGTTCGTAGGACGCTCGACGCAGTCATGGAACAGCGTTTAGGCCGTTTGTAATCATGGTTCCGAACCGATAGAGCGCGGCCACGTGCGCGTGCGATCTTCGATCCGGGGACCGGGTCCTGATGAAAGTGCGGATTTCGACTTCCCAGGGAGGATAGGTTAGTACTAGTACAATGAGGACTATGCCAAACGGGGTGCCGCGACTGTGGTGGTACGGACTAACTCTCGCCGTCGTCGTCGCGTCAGTTGGGGAGCTGCTCGCTGCGAATGCTTGCCCATCGTTGCGGCAGCTTTGCCTCAAGCTACGTCCACGGCAACTGGTTCAGATGTGCCGTCCGTGTCGTTCATTCCCACGGACCACGTAGCGAACCGTCGCCGGATGCCATTGCCGCCCACCCTGGGCGGTGGGAACTCCCGCGTCGTTGAGTTCTCGGGCAATCTGGGACCACCCCGCGCCGTCTCGGTGCCGACGGAGGATGCGCCGACGAACCGTGTCTGGGAGGCGCGGTTCTCGGCCGAGCCGAACGCCCTGGGTACGCTTAACCGCGAGCGCCGCCTTCGTCCGCTCTCCGATGAGCCGCCGTTCCAACTCGGCGAAGACTGCGAGCACCTGAGCCATTGCAGCACCCTGCGGCGTCGTCGTGTCAACCGCCACGTCGAGGGCGACGAGTCCCCACCCGGACTTCTCGGCTCGGAGCATCAGCCCAGTGGCATCGTGGACGCTCCGAGTCAATCTGTCGATCTTGGAGACCATCAACACGTCGCCCCGCCCGGCTTCGAGGTCCGCCAACGCCGCCTTCAGTGCCGGACGATCCAGAGAACGGGCTGATTCCCCTTCGTCCTTGTACAACGCCACGAGCGGGCTTCCACGGCCCTTACACGCCGCCCTGATGGCCGTCTCCTGCGCGGCCAACCCCAGACCGGACACCGACTGTTCCTCGGTGCTCACCCGGCAATAGCCGACCACTCCGTGCGATTTCTTGGCCTTCGCCTTCCTCGCCACGGTCCCAGTTTACAGCAAACGGTAGATTGCTATCAATCGGCTGCGGTCAGACGGGCCAAAACCTCGTCCGCGGAGCCGCCCGAAATCGCCATCAGCGCGGTGACCGCGCCCTCGATCCGGTACGTCATCGCCGTCGAGGCGTCGAGTTCGCCGGACCTGATTGCCGCCTGAAGCTGATTGAGCGTTGCGACTAGTCCCTCGAGCTCCCTCCGGGAAAGGGCACGGGCCACGGGCTCAGTATCTCGCCGCGAAGGGTTGCCCTAGTGGAATCCATCAGGCTGAGGGTCGGCAGCGTGTCCCCCTCCCAGCGGTCAGGGCGACGCTCTGGCGACTCCCTAACCGCTGGTATGGGACGCGCACCAGGACGCAGACCGTAGACGGCCGGTCAGGTCAGGACGAGGGCGACGAGACCGCTCCGCTCGTCTCCCATTCGACGATCCGAAGCGGCAGTGGACGAACTCGACGCTCCCCTTCTCCGAGACGGAGCACCACCTCGACCAACCATTCTCCGGGAGGCACGGCGTAACCGAGCGACCTCCTGAATGAGGCAGTTCCCAGGAGCACGACGCGAGAGCGCGATTACGTCGTATCGGGCCTCGACAAGAGCAACCGATAGCTGCCGTCCGACGAACCCGTTCGCCCCCACCACCGCGACTCTCACCGCTCCACGATTGCATACTCACTCCGACTTGCTGGCCTCGGCCAGTATCTGGCTTAGACGGAGCGGGGACAATGTTGCGGTCCGGACCCGGGCGATCGGCTTGTCCGTTTCGTGGGGCGGGTCAGCCGGCCCCGCTAGTCCCACCGCCGAACGGACCAAAGGCCTCAGTCGCCATCCAGCCGCCTTTGGGGAGCCATAGGCCGTCCGGCGCAAGATCCCACTGCCGGCGGTAGGCCGCGCGTGAAGCACCGAGAATTCCCCGACTGGTTCCCGACTTCGCCGACTGGGCAATCAACGCCGGAGACTTCGATTCAATGGGTGATATCCCAAGGTGGACGACCTTCGCTCCGCACCCGCGACCGCCGAAACCCTTCACACCCGCCACGAGACCAATATCCAAAGCGCAGCTCAGGCTGCGGAAGCGCTCAAGCCCCTCGCCGGGCACTTCGCCAGCGTCATCTTCGCCCTCGGCTTCATCGGCAGCGGGCTCTTGGCCATCCCCGTTCTCGCCGGCTCGGGCCCGGTCGGCATGGCCGGGCTCGTCGGCAAAAAGTGGGGGTTCTCACGCTCGGTCCGCAAAGCTCCGGTGTTCTACGGCCTCGTTGCCTTTGGAACGGCCGGAGGCACGGCTCTCAGCCTCTTGCACGTCAACCCCATCAAACTGCTCGTCTTTGTGGCGGTGATCAACGGAGTCATCGCTGCGCCGTTTCTCGTGATGGTCATGTGGATTTCGAGCAGCACGACCATCATGGGAGGCTACGTGAACGGCAGGGCGGCCAAGTCTCGGATGGACACGGCGGTCCTCATGGCCGTCGCGGCGGTCCTGCTGTTTGCCACCGGAAGCGTCACCGTCTGAGCCATCATCGCCGGCTGTGCTCCGTCGGCATTGGGTCGGGTCAACGGTGCTACCCTCGTGGCAGCACGAAACAACCCTGGCGTGTCGAGTCAGCGTCGGCTGACTCGGGTGTGATGCTCCGGACCCCGGCACCGCGACGACGCAGTGCCGCGAGTTCGGAGGGTAATGGTGAATCCCGAAACACCATCCTTCACTTACTATTCAAGTTGTCGGCTGTCGCGCGCCGGGCCGGGAGCCAAGCTCTCGGTGCTCTGGCTGGGGGGCGAGCATGACATCGCCACCAAGGACGTCCTGGCAGCGACCATCGCCGAAGCGATCGCCCTCGATGAGCCTGCCGTCGTCATCGACCTGAGCGGGGTTCATTTCATCAGCGCGGCAACCATCGGTGTGATCGTGGGTGCGAAGAAGGTGCTGGCCCGACGAGGGCGTTCGTTGGTGCTGCGTGACCCGCCACCGTTCGTCCGACGGGTCTTCGGCGCGTGCGGCCTGAGTGGTCTCCTCGACGGCAACCTGAGCGCGGAGGCGTTCGAAGCGGTGGAAGGGGCAGCTGCTCTCGGGAGTTGGGTGGATGTGCCGGCGACTGCTCGTGGTGACCGGCACGGGACCTCTGTCAGGCGGAGCCCCAAGGTTGGTGAGCAAGTGAGCGTCGAATCTGCACGAGGCGAGCAGGCGCTATTCGTGAAGATTCCCTGATCCCTGAAATCGCCTTTTGGCAAGATCCCGGATCACGGGGGCCACTGGGTGGCGGGCGGTGAACGCCGTCTTCGGATCCTCGGGCTGCTCATCGGCTCTGGGGATACCAAGCTTTGCACCAGCCGACTCTGTGAGGTGTGTGCCCAGGTCACCCGAATGTGCGGGGCAGGGATCATGCTCATGTCCGGGGACGTGCGTCGAGGCTCGCTGTGTACGACGAACGAGGTGAGCGACCTCGTCGAGCAGCTCCAGTACGTGCTCGGCGAGGGTCCTTGTGTGGACGCCCACCACGAGGATCGGCCCGTGCTCGAACCCGACCTGGCGTATCCCCAATCGTCTCGGTGGCCTGCCTTTGCCGGGCAAGCAGCCGAAGCCGGCGTCCGTGCTGTCTTCGGATTCCCGCTCCAGATCGGCTCTGTTCGCCTCGGGGCGCTCAACCTCTACCGGGACGAACCGGGGCCGCTCACCGACGACCAGCACGCCGACGCCCTCGTTCTGGCCGACCTCGTGGCCCAGTCCGTGCTGGTGTTGCAGGCCGGCGCGCCGCCGGGCGAGCTCGCCGCCGAACTGGAAGCGGGTGCCGATCTCCATTACCCGGTGCACCAGGCCTCGGGCATGGTCTCGGTCCAGCTCGGCGTCAGCGTCGGCCAGGCGCTCATCCGTCTGCGGGCCTACGCCTTTGCCAACGAGCGTTCCTTGGCCGACGTGGCCGACAGCGTGGTCGCCCGGACGCTGCGCCTCTGCGCCGCGGGCGACGAGGGCTAGCGTGGACGACGAGATCGCACCTCAACGGACGTGTGGTCGAGGTTGCACGGGCCCGGTCGCTGCCTGGCGCCGGTCCAGCCAAGGGGACACCAGACCGTGGAGGGGGGCGTGAGCAGATGCCCATGACCAAAGAAGCAAAGTTTGCTCGGACGCTCGTGGAGTTGGCCGACACGCTCGTGGTCGGCTTCGACGTGGTCGAGTTGTTGACGTTGCTCGCTGATCGTTGTGTCGAGGTACTCGAGGTCGGAGCAGCCGGCCTCATGTTGGTCGCACCCGACGGCAACCTGCGAGTGATGGCGTCTTCCTCGGAGGCCATGCGCCTATTGGAGCTGTTCGAGCTGCAGGCGCAGGAGGGGCCCTGCCTCGACTGCTACCGCACCGGAAGACCGGTCGTGAACCAGGACCTGGCGGTCACCAACGGCCGGTGGCCTCGATTCTCCTCCGAGACCCTCGCCGCCGGCTTCCACTCGGTGCACGCGTTGCCGATGCGACTCCGAGGCACTGTCATCGGTGCCCTCAACCTGTTCCACGTCGAGCCCGGCGAGATGCGACAGGCCGACATCGACTCCGCTCAAGCGTTGGCCGACGTCGCCACCATCGCCATCCTTCAGCATCGTGCCTCTCTCGAGGCCCAGGTCCTCAACGAGCAGCTCCACCACGCGCTCAACAGTCGCATCGTCATCGAACAAGCCAAGGGGATCATTGCCGAGCGACAGCACCTCAACATGGAACAGGCGTTCTCCACGTTGCGCACCCACGCCCGCAACCACAACCGACCTCTCGTCGAGGTGGCCGAGGCCGTGATCGACGGCTCCCTGTCGGCATCCTCCCTCGATCACCCACTTGCGAAAGGGCGCTCCTGAGGCCAGAGGCGCAGACAGACGACGCCTGTCGGGAGTGCCGGGTCGAAACATCGCGTACTGTGCTACGATTGCACGAAAGAGGTCGCCCAGACCCTGCTTCCTTCGCCCTGGCCGATAGCCAGGCATGTCGAAGTGGAGGCAAAAAATGGGTCGAGCGGGAATGGTTTTCAGCATCATCGCCGTCGCTGCGGGTGCGGTCCTGTACTGGGCAGTGACTTCCCAGGGTCACGGATTTCGGGTTTCCACGGTGGGCGTCATCCTCATGATCGTCGGGGGAGTCGGTTTCGTCGCGTCGGCGATCGTATTCGGCGTCTCTCGAAGTGCGACGGGCAGCCGGCGACCTCAGACATACAACCGGCAAGCGGTGGACCCGCAGGGTCGCTCGACGGAAATGCACGAAGAGGTGCACTAGGCGTCGATCTCCGTGATCTCACGAAAGAGCAGTTGCCTTCAACGCACCTCGAAATTGGAAAAGAAAAGACGCGATGATTCTTCTTGGAATCCTTTTGCTGATCATCGGCGCCATCGCCGGGCTTTCGATCTTCTGGGCGCTCGGCGTCATCATGGTGGTCGTCGGTGTCGTTGTCGCCATCGCTGGCCACTCAGGCCACAAGGTTTCCGGCCGCAGTCACTGGTACTGAGCAGTCGGCAAATGCCGAGCTGCTGCCTGAACTACGAACCGCCAGGAACTTGTCGCCATCAGCTTGTGCTTCGGCGCAGAGAGCAACAGCAACACACATCCGGGCTCAACGCTCGAAACCGATTCCCCAAATCCGCACCGAAGGAGGACGCACCAAGGTGGCGGGATGACGAAAGAGAGGTGAGCGAACCTCGACCTGGCGGCCGCGCCCATCAGCTGTCGTGGAAGTCGGACTCCACTACGGCCCGAGGTCGCGGACCCGAGATTTGGCGAACATCCATCGCGGGCCACGAGACGACGATCACCCTGACGCGGTTCGAAGCCGCTAGAACCTTCGGGTCGTACTGATCGCATGAGCTCCGCCGTACGCCGCATTCGGGCCGTGAGGGAGGGGCTTGCATTGCGACATGTATTGCTCGCCCTTGTCGCGGGTTTTGGCGGTGGCGTCATCGCGGCCGCCTTCCTTCCTTGGCAAGCTGCGGTCCTCCTTGGCTGGGACGGGGCGGCGATACTCTTCGGCGCCAGAGTCTGGGCGAGGGTTCTCCCCATGAGCTCGACCCAGTGCGCGGACCACGCGATCAGAGAGGACCCGAGTCGGGCTGTGGCCGACTCGGTGGTGTTGGTGGCGGCCGTTGCAAACCTGGCATCAGTGGGCTTGATATTGGTTAGGGCCGCTAATGCCACCGGCGGAATGAAGGCATATCTGCTGACGATCGGCGTGGCAAGCGTGGTGCTTGCTTGGGGCGTCGTTCACACGATCTTTATGCTGCGCTATGCACGGATCTACTACAGCTGTCCCGCTAGTGGCATCGACTTCAACGAGAAGGCCGCACCAGACTACGTAGACTTCGCCTACCTGGCCTTTACGATTGGCATGACGTTCCAAGTCTCCGACACCGATCTGACTTCCAAAGCCGTGAGGCGTACTGCACTGCGCCACGCCCTCATCTCGTATCTCTTTGGCGCCGTCATCATCGGGCTAATTATCAACGTTGTGGCCAGCCTGCTTCACTGACTGAGCCGTGGCAACGCGTTCACGGCGTGAGCACTCCGGCGACATGTCAGTCCGGCAGCACCCAGTCCTCCATGGCAAACACGTTGGCCGCGTAGACTGCGAGGTTCCCTGGCTCTTCCGGTCTCGGTGGAGATTCGCGGCCCTTGTCACTGACTGACCATCCACCGTTGGGGCCAGGCGCCCCCGCCATCGTGATTGCAGCGCTAACTGTGACCACGAGGAGGGGTCCTGGCGATGGAGGACGGTACCGGACACGCAGAGACGATGCTCGGCCTCGACGGCGTGAGGATCCTCGACGTGGAAGAACGCCCCCTCGGACACGGTGGCAACGCCGGAGCGATGGAGGTGGTCCAACGTGACCGATCAACGATCCGAGCGCCCCGACGCGCGCTGCTGCCCCGACTGCGGTGCCCGCGGCATCCTGCCACTCGACCAGCCGCATGATATGGGGGGCGGTATCACGGACCCGCTCATGCTCTGCCCGACGTGCGAGAAGGAGTTCTGCGCCGTCGGGTTCACGTTCGGTGCCGTGAAACCGCCATCGGACTGGTCGTCAATTTGCGAGGAAGAAAAGCACGAAGCCATGAGTGCCATGGCTCAGTCGATTCTACGTCAGCTCTTTGCCGACTCCGGAGGTTGAACGGGCACTCGATCAAGGCATCTCGGAACCCAAGCCCTCGACGCTGAACGACTTGCAAAGAGCCTCCGCACCGGCGTGCAAGAGTTCTTGTAGCTCTCTTCCCGAGAGGCTCCGCCGCTCTAGAAGTGCGTTTGCCGTGGCTTCGACGTCCGCTCAATAACCGGGCTTCGCCATGAGGCTTTCGGTCCGAGCGGTAAGCCAGGCCAAGTACGCTTCCGCTTCCTCTACGCTGCTCGACGCCTCTTTGACGAGATCAAACGCAACGGTATAGTCACCCGACGACATCTCAAACTTTACGTTGCCTAGTCCTTTGTTGGCTAGCTCGCGTGCGCGTTCCTCACTCACCTTCTCGACTCCGACACCGACGTCGGAAAGTCCCGCACCCGTAGCTCTCATCTCGGCCATTCCACCCGCGAGCAAGACCATCACGGTTCGCTCCACACGTCGGCGCAAACGCCCTTTGATCGAACCGCCCCACCCTGCGTCGTAGTCGGCTTCTTCAAGTTGCGCGAAGAACCTTCTCGACGCGTCAATCGACCGCTTGTGTCCGGTGGTCCGACCACGGGATTCGCTGTCGGGGACGATCGAGATGCCCGTGACTCCCTGGCCCAACCGGCGCGCCGCGACGGCGTGTCCGGCTTCGTGGTAAGCCGTGGCCAAGAGTCTCTTGTCATCTACACTCACGTTCTGCAACCTCTCAACGTCTTCTGTCCATCGGCTCCCCCAGCTTCGCACCCGCAAGTGTCCGCTCGCCATGGCAGAACTGGGCAAGGAACCTCGCCATCGGGAATGTTCCGCGCCATGCGTTCGACGTGGGCCATGATTGTGCAATGGGAGCGAAGGCAGGCTCTGGACCCCAAAGCGAGGCATGGCGTCGCATCTTCGCTTTTCTGTTCACACTGAAAGTGATCCTCCTCATCGTTGGCAGCTTGCTCGTCTTGACGGCGGCGTTCGTGGGGGTGGGAACCGCTACACAGGACTGGGGATCAGAAGTGCCACCACGGTTCTCGCGTTTCTTCTGGGTTTTCTCGTCGCTGGGTTTCTCGGCGCGATCTGGTACGTCGTCGCCACCTTTACGGGTGCGTCGTCGTGGATGGTTGGAGCGTTGGCAGAGCGCTGGACCGCCAAGGAACTGCTTGCGCTCGGTCGAAGTGGAAACTCTTCAACAACGTCCCCTTCATCGAGCAAGGTTTCGACGGGAACTCCTGGAGATCGATGTCGATCACGTCGTCGTCGGCCCGTATGGTGTCCTCGTTGTCGAGAGCAAGTTCGCGTCTTCTCAGATGGATCTCGGAGCCGACCGCCTTACGAAGCGGCTGCGCGACGCCATATATCAGGTCGAGAAGAACGCCGTGAAGGTACAGGGTTTGCTGTGCCGCACCACCCCGGACCTGGTTGCCATCCCCGTCGTCGTCTTTTGGGGTCGGCTCGTCACGGCTCCGAAGCAGGTTGTCCGGCACTTCGATACGGTGAGAGTCGTAGCGGGAGCCGACGCTGCCAAGTGGCGACAACGTCTCGCGGACAGAGTGAACCTCTCGCCGGAGACAGTTACCGCGATCTCGGGTGAGATCGATCGGTTCGCATCGCGGGACCGTCCGAAAGAGTGAGGGTCGCGTGCACCCCGCCGCATGGTCATCGGCCCGTTTCACTTCACTGGGACCCTTCTGACGAGAGGGCGTATTACGACGCTCCCGGCCGATGTTCCCGACATCGGGAATTTTGAACGGTCGGCCCCCCTACCAAGAGGACTACCTTGCCTTGAGAGGTGCCTGTGCGGCCGCAGGTGGCGTGCAACGAGGTGAAGGGGACCCAGGTGCCAGGAGGCCGTACCCCGCTCCCCAATGTCGGGAGTCTTTGTGTCCTTAGCCTTCCGGCGTGAGATCGGAGGTCAGCGGTCCACTCAGGCGTCACGATTTAGCCGCATCGTTACGTTGGGTTTCCGCCGACGTGCGCTGAATGTTGAGGCCCTCCTGGAAGAAGACCATGTCGATGATTTTCGATGCGGGGTATCGCCGCTCCGTCTCCAGCCCAGTCGAGAAGTCCAACGTCCGCACTTCCTGCCTGTCGATCTTCGCCCGGTTGTCCTGGTAATAGGCTCCGATCCGTACCAACGCTTCGCGGCAAAAGGTCTGGCACCCGAAACCGATGCGGAAGAAACGGTCGAAGGGTGGGACGCAGCCGAACACTCCGAGCATCGTCTTCGTCACAAGCGTGTCGCTCGCGTCTACGGCAAACGCCTCGTGAACTCGATGGCTCAAAGCCATGACCAGCTCGGTGTCGGTGATGAGACTTCCGGCACCGAGGTTCCAGACCTCGTCCGGCTCCGCGGCGATCAACTCTACGACGGGCACGAGGTCGCGAACGCTCCGCTGTAGTAGGTCGCTGGAACCTCGCATCATGCCCCAGCTGGCTAGGTAAAAGCCGAGGTGGAGGCAAGAGAGCAAGAGGCTCTCGCCCTTGCCCAGGGCTGCCGTGTCTCCTGACTCCCGTGCGGCTTGGAAGTGGTTGTAGCAGTAATCGAATGAGGCGTAGCGAGCAGTCGGGGTGCGCATCCTGAGGAAGTCAGTGAGGTTCGCGTCGATGTCAGCCGATCTGCGGGGTTCCCCACCTGCCCCCGAACCGCGAACATCCGCCTTCACCCTGCCTTCAGTCAACAAGCGGGACGCACTAGATCGAGGAGACGCGAAGTCGCTCGCGGAGGTGACCGAGGAGTCGCCGGACACCAGGCGGTTCGCGATCTTGCCGCCAACTACCGCGCTCCGAGCGAGCACGCCTTGCTTTTCCATGCGTCGGCATGCTTGGTTCACGACTTGACGTACGACACCGAGCCTTCCGGCAAGATCGTCGTCGTCAAGGGGGATGCCTCCGCTTTGGAGTTCCGCGACTATGCGCTCTGCCAACGTGCTTCCCATGACTCGCCAGGCTAACGACGATTCGGCCAGCGCCACGCCCTCTGGCCACGGTCATCGTTGCCCTCCAGAGATACCTGTGTGCCTCCAGATGGCATGCAATCTTCGAGAGGGCAAGGAGGTCCACATGACCTCCGCGGGCCGTCTGAAGTTTCCCGGCACCGGGAACCGGCACCGAACTCTCGATCCGCGACCGCGCTCTTGCGGCACACGTGTGAGAAGTACCCAACAGGCTTGCCGCAATTATCCGCTGGCACTGTCACACCGCTTGAATGCCTTCGCCCAATACTTTGAGAAGCACATTGGGGTAAGCGTCATCTGTGTCCAGGTTGTCCCCCACCATCCAGCGAATTCCCAAATGCGTTCCGGGGTCGCGCCGACCTCACAGACATCGGACGTTGCTCTGTTCAGCGCTCCGTCTTTGCCTCGCTGTGAGGGTGGCAACAGAGACACGTCAATATCACAAGCCTTGGCGATCGCGTCGCGAACCGCCCGCCAGTTCTCGATCGAACAGGCAACCCTCTCTCGCGACGACTCGGCGTCGCATAAAGGATCTGTTAATTCATTCTTTGCTTCTTCATTAGTTACTAGTGGCGCGCTATCCACCTTGGAGAACGTGCTGTGGCTCTGACCTGCGTCTTCTGTGTTCTCCCTGCGTGTTGCCACGGCATGTTTCGCGTCTTGGACCATGGGGTGCGGTGATTCGAAGACCTCGGTGGTCGTCGCGTTCCAGGTTCCTGTGGGGCTGCGAGTCCGAGCTGCGCCGGTATCTCTCCTCACGTACCCGGCCTCGGCAAGCTCCTTCAGCGCCGACACGACCGCCCGTTTGCCATCGGGTCCGACTCGGACCAACTGATCCACGTAGACCACCCAGTTGTCCGGCTTCGTCATCAGGTACGCCCACAGGCCCTTCGCCTTGAAGGACAGCTTCTTGTCTTCCAATGCTGTCTTGGCGAGGATGACGTATCGCTCGCGGTTCGGGTTGCGGATGATCACGACGGTTCCCGCCCTATCCAGAGAACCAAAGCGGCCTTCAAAGACGGCGAGGCTCCCGCGCCAGACCCCCACCTCGCAGCCGGTCGTCCGTTCATGTCGAACCGTCCTCGTGCCCATGCGATTCGGCCCCACGGCGGTTCTCTGGGCGAGCACGCCGAGACTGGTGTCGGGTCAAGAAGCGCTGCACCTCTTCGGCGGTGACGACCGTGACCGACGCCACCTTCGTCGTCGCAAGCTCGCCGCGGTCGATGATACGCCGGAGCGTCCACCTGCTCACCCCGAGGGCTGCCGCTAGTTCGCCGAGACGGTAGGCAAGGCGCGGTTGGTTCGGGTCCAGTGCATTTATGGTCATGCACCAACCCCACCATGCGTGCACCCGGAGAAGCTGGGAGGGTTAGCGATTCCAGCGAATCCGGCGACCGCGCCAGTGCCCGCTGTTCCGGGCGTCGGAAATTTCCCGACGTCGGGACCAAGTTCACGCTCTCCTTCCCTGCGGACACCTCTGACGGGCGGTCACCGTGCCCTTCAGTACCGTGATCACGTGCTATCCGATCCCGCTCGACTCCGCTGCCAGCCTTTCCCGGGCGATTCCGACGTTGGCCGCGTCAATGTCGCAACCGATGAACCGTCTTCCGGTCCTCAGGCTCGCGACGGCGGTCGTGCCGCTCCCCATGAACGGGTCGATGATCAGGGCGCGAGGCGGCGTACCCTTCTCGATGTAGTAGCTCGCCGTCTCAGTCGGCTTCTCCCACTTATGGTGCTTCCTCACGAATTTCGGCGTGCGGATCGAGTCCTTGAGGCAGGCGTGGGGCGCGTCCTCTCCATTCGAGAAGACCAGAATGGGGAGGAAAGTTTCGACGACGTTGTGTCTGTGTGTCACGGGGAAGCGCGTGAACTCTTCCTTGAAGAGTGACACCCTTGTCAGGTGCTGTCTCAGGGCGTTGGCCGCGTCGAACAGGAGCACCCTTCCGCAGTAGGCCATGAGGCGCTGTCCGGGTTTGAGCACCTTCGCCGCGAAGGCTCCGAGAGCGTCGTAGAGCTTCACGTCGTCGTCGAACGTGAAAGGCGGGTCGCAAAAGATCAAATCCACCGAATTCGCCGCCAGGTCTGCCAACTCCAGACGAAAGTCGCCGACGCGAAGCTCGCAACCCTCAAAGATCGTGGATTTCTCGACCGGCTTGCGACGACAACGTTCGACCTTGGCCTCCAAGGCGAGCCTCTCGACTCGTTTCACGCTCAGCTGACCGCTCGGTGCGTCATCGCCGAGCGTTTGGAGCGCGTCAAGGGTCCGTCTGACCTCCTGGCTCGACCGCGTCCGTACAATGGACACCCTGGACGGGTGAGCCTTGCCGTCGAGGCCGGTGACCGTCGTGGGAAGCGTCAACTGTCGCGATCGCGACAGTTCCTTCCTGTCTGCGTTCACGGTGTTCGTGCTCGCCCCGACAGCCTTGGCAATGCCTCTGACGGAATGCCCAACCTCAGTTAGGTGGGCGACTAGCTCTCTCCGTTGTTGGCGAGTGAGTTGCCTGCGGTTGGTGTTCACCTCTATCGCAATCATGCGCGCGTGCTCGTCGTCCCGCACCGGGATCACGTCGAAGGTCAGCTTCACGTTGGCCTCTCGGCCGAGGCGGAACCGGCGGCGACCGTCCAAGATGCGTCCGTACTGGTCGATGATGATCGCCACGATGACGCCGAACTTCACGAGGGAGTCAAGGAGCGCGGCGTCCTCCTTGGGCGTATGAGGAAGGTCGGGAAGGAGACCGGGAGCAATGTGCGGCTCGGGAGCGGTGGGTGACGGCGGCGTACCCGCCGACGCACGGATGGTCATCGCGCCCTGCTCCGACGCGCTTGGGCACTTCGAAGCGCGAGCTTGGCGAAGTAGGCGCGGCGAGCCGCATCGGCACGACGCCGACGCTCTTCTTCAGGAAGGCGACGATCAGGATCGACTTCGGACTCGAATCGGCCTGTGAAGGCGGTACGGGCAGGCTGGGTGCGAGCAGAAGGGTCGGCAGTCCTGGCCCACGACATCAACGCGGCGATGCGCGCTCGCTGGGTCCTCACACTTGCCGTGTACGAGGGGCGCGACACGGAACCTCCGGATGGGAGAGTTCCGAGCGCCTACATCTCTCGGTCCCGACGGGCTAGGGGCCAGGTCGGGTTGAGGCCCAATATGTTGTCATCAGCATACCGCTCGCTCTACGTCGAGGGAGCGAACCGCTGAGTGCTGCAGCTCCCATGGTCGGCAGCCGGAACACCTACTAATTGAGCGCCCTCCGCTTGCTTTCGACCTGCGTTTTCCCAGGTCAGCACAGCGTTCAGTCTGTTCTCGCTTACAACGAGCAGGTCGTCGGTTCGATCCCGGCAGCGCCCACCGCAGGGCTGCAGGTCAAAGGGGGTGTCTGTGTGGCTGTTACTCAGCCTCAGCTTCTCCGGCGGCGGCTATCCCTCGTTGGCGCCCCAGTGAACCCTGAACCGAGCCTTCGCGAAGCCCCGAGCCGGTTCATCCTGAACCTGTAGGCGTTCCTGTGAAGGGTAGATGCCAACGCCACCGAGGGATGCGGTAACGGTCACCGATCAGAAGTAAAGCGCGACCCGGCTCATCCTCTCGTCGCTCACGTGATAGACGGCGATTGCTTGAGTCGAGCTTGGGCTACCTGGCACGTTGGATCCTTCGATCTCCTCGTGGTCGGCCACGAAGCTTCCGACGACGATGCGATTCGCAATCCGGCCGGCAAGTTGTGGGCCGTTCTCGAAGAGCC
>Ga0209579_10000336_pt1 | contig 53404 bp, 45 predicted proteins | sample Coa_R1_2_FD_187152 | JGI IMG/M metagenome (GOLD analysis project Ga0209579, IMG submission 187152) | Surface soil microbial communities from Centralia Pennsylvania, which are recovering from an underground coalmine fire - Coalmine... | ecosystem: Environmental > Terrestrial > Soil >...
CACTCGCGCTACGAGGCCGAGGATGCCTGCGACCTCGTGCACGTCGAGTACGAGCCGATGCCCGCCGTCGTCGACGCCGAACGGGCGCTCGAGCCGCACGCGCCGCTGCTGCACGACGACATCCCGGACAACACGTACGCGCACATCGAGTGGGAGGCTGGTGACGTGGACGGCGCCTTCGCCTCGGCCGATCATGTCTTCTCGAAGCGCTTCCACGCCGGCCGGCACATGGCGGCCGCTCTCGAGACGAGGGGGATCGTCGCCGACTGGGATCTGTCGACCGGGGAGGTGACGTGCTGGTCGACCTGCCAGTACCCGCATCTCCAGCAGGTGTTCGTCGGCATGTCCCTCGGGCTCTCGGCGCGGCAGCTGCGCTGGGTCTCGCCCGACATGGGCGGCGGCTTCGGCCACCGGTCGAACACGTACGTCGAGGACGCGGTCGTTCCCGTCCTGTCGCGACTGCTCGGCCGGCCCGTCAAGTGGATCGAGGACCGGATCGAGGACCTCGCAGCGAGCACGCACGCAAAGGAGCTGGTCGTCTACCTCGACGTCGCCTGCCGCGCGGACGGGCGGTTCCTCGCCTTCAAGACGCACGTGATCGGGGACGGCGGCTGCTATCCGTCGCATCCGTCGACCTCGCTGATCGATCCGATGACCGCGGCCACGCTGATGCCGGGGCTCTACGACATCCCCGCGTTCCGCTACGTCGTCGACTCCGTCGTCACGAACAAGGCGCCGGCACACGCGTACCGCGGCGTCGGCTGGGGGCCGGGACACACTGCGCGCGAGGTTCTCGTCGACGAGATCGCGCGCGCGCTCGACATCGATCGCATCGAGCTCCGTCTGCGGAACATGATCTCGGACGAGCCCTCCACGAACGTCGTCGGCATGAACTACGACGGCGGCAGCTACCGTGAGAGCGTCCGGCGTACGCTCGACGCCGTCGATTACGACGGCTTCCTCGGCCGGCAGGCGCAGGCACGCACCGAAGGGCGTTACCTCGGTCTCGGGATCAGCCCGTTCGTCGAGCCGACGGCCTGGGGCAGCAAGGCCGCCGGGCTAGCGGGCATCCCGATCCAGTTCTTCGACTTCGCGAGCGTGACGATGGAGCCCGACGGCAGCGTGACGCTCACGAGCGGCACCCACAACCACGGCCAGGGCCACGAGACGACCCTGGCGCAGGTGGCCGCCGACCAGCTCGGCGTTCAGGTGGCCGACGTGAAGCTCGTCTCCGGCGACACCGGCACCTCGGTTCGCGGCTCGGGCACGTATGCGAGCCGCACCGCGGTCGTCGCCGGCGGCGCGATCGTCCGTGCCGCGGGCGACGTGCGCAGCAAGCTCTTCGAGCTCGCAGCCCACATGATGGAGGCCTCGGTCGAGGATCTGGAGCTCGGCGAGGGCGTGATCCAGGTCAAGGGCTCTCCCGACCGGTCGATGCCGGTCGCGACGCTCGCGTACCTCGCCTACCTCGGCGGGCCGAGCCTGCAGCCCGAGGGCTTCGAGCCCGGCCTGACCTCGACGCGGTTCTACGACCCACCGGACACGTACGCGAACGGCGTGGTCGCGGTCGTCGTCGAGGTCGACCCCGAGATCGGCGTCGTGGCGATCGAGCAGCTCGTCGCGGTCGAGGACTGCGGCGTGATGCTGAACCCGATGATCGTCGACGGGCAGGTGGCCGGCGCGATTGCGCAGGGCCTCGGGAGCGCACTGCTCGAGGAATGCGTCTACGGCGAGGACGGGCAGTTCCTGTCAGCCACGCTGATGGACTACCTCTACCCGACGACGATGGACGTGCCGCCGATGCGCATCGAGCACATCGAAACGCGGTCGCCGGTCACCATCGGCGGGGTGAAGGGCGTCGGCGAGGGCGGCACGATCGCCGCGCCGGCCGCGATCCTGAACGCGATCGTTGACGCGTTGCAGCCGTTCGGGGCGACCGTCGACCGCTCGCCGCTCGGCCCCAGCGACGTGCTCGCGCTGATCCCTGACGTCGCTGCCGGGCGCTGACACCCGTGGACGAGGCGGCGGTACGCCGCCTCGTCCACGCAGGGGCTGCTAGCACTCGACGCTGCAGACGAAATGGATGCCCTTCGTCTTGTAGAGCATCAGGAAGGACATCTTGCCGTTCTGCACCTGCATGATCCGCAGCGGCCGACCGTTTGGCATGTGGATGGTCTTCGTGAACGTGGTCGGGCCGACGACCAGCGGCTCGTTCCGGAAGCTGTCCATGGCATTCGCCATGCCCTTCCCGTCCGTGCAGTTGCAGATCTTCATTGCGTCGACCATCGCCTGGATGACGGCGTAGCCCGTCGCGAAGCTCCCGCCGGACAGCGTCTTGTGGGTGCGGGCCTCGTACTCCTTGACGAGGGAGTTGATCTTCGGGTTCGGGTCGTCGCCGAAGACTGACGAGTAGACGGTCGCGTAGTAGTTGCTGAGGCCCGGGGTGGCCTTCAGCCAGTAGCTGCCGTCCCCGGCCGCGTCCGTCACGATCGGCAGGTTGATCCCGGCCGCGCGGACCTGGCGGATAAAGGTCGCCATGTTGGGCTGAATACCCGCGATGTAAAGGAAGTCCGGCTTCGGGTTTGTGGCCTGGATACGGCTGATCTGCGAGCCGAAACTCGTGTCGCTTTCCTGGTAGGTGTCTTGACCGAGGATCTTCCCGCCAGCCTGCTTGAAGTAGTACTCGAAGTACTTGGCAGCGGTGATGTTGTAGTCGACGAGCGTGTCCGTGACCACGTAGGCGGTGTGCCAGTGCTTCACGTAGTAGGCGAACTGGGCGCCCGTCCCCCCCTCAGTAGGAGTGCCGGTGCCCATCGTGTACGAGAGTGGGCCGACGTCCTTCACGCCGTACTTGGGCGAGCCTGCGCAGATCGAGATATCAACAATGCCCTTCTTCTCGGCCTCGCGGCCCGCCGGTGCGCCGTTGTCATAGTCGCACGACACCACCATCATCTGCGCGCCTTGGTTGATGACGCTGATGCCGGCATTCGCGACGTCCGCAAGGGTGGACTTCGTGTCGGCGAACACGAACTTCAGCTTGCGCCCGCCGAGGATGCCTCCGGCGCTGTTGATCTCGTCCCGGGCGATCTCGGCAGCAATCGTCGCGGGCCCGTCGAAGGGCTGGATGAATCCTGACTGAGCAGTCGCAAAGCCGATGATGATCGGCGGCTTCGCGTTCGTTTTCGTCGTGAACCCGGTCAGGAGCCCGACTGCCAGGAGGGCGATCACGACCAGGATGGGTCTAAGAACAGTACGTCTCATGAGCAGCCTCCATGACGTTGGTCCTGCCGCCAAAACCGGGCTCGTCAACTCTTGCGTACCTATGCATACAAGTCAAGCAGGATGTGACTTCGAGCGCGCTCACGCGTCGTCGTAAAGCTCGGCGTCGTCGAGGTAACGCTCTTCGCTCGTCCAGAGCTCGCGCCCGGCGACGTAGCCCTCGTAGATTGCGTGGTCAAGCTTGCGCGGGGCGACGCAGTCGCCGATGCGATGAACCTCGCGCCCTGCCTGCTTGAGCGCGAAGTAGAGGGAGTCGTTTCCGACCGGCGCGGTCGCCAGCACGACCGTCTCGACGCCGGCGAGTGTCTCCTCGCGACCCGAGTAGAGGTTGTAGATCGTGACCGACGTGCCGCTGATCCGGCGAGCCCACGAGTGGAGGCGGTACGCCAGACCCTTCTCGAAGAGCCGCTTGTAGAGGATCGCCATGTCGAGCGTGAGCGACGTTCCCGGGAAGAGCGCGTTCCAGCGTGTGACGAGCTCGACCTCCTTGCCGCGGTCGAGCAGGACCTCGCACACGCCGGCCGTCGCCCGGGACCCCTCGTCGTCGAGGACGACGACCCTGCCGCCGACCTCGGACGTTCCTACGAGCGCGTCCCCGGAGGTAACGACGCCTTCTCCGTCGACTCCGGGCAGACGCTCGACGAAGGGGGCGACGATCGAGAAGCCGCTCCGTGAAGGCAGCGCGCCGGTGGCGACCACCGTGCCGTCGGCCTCGAGCTGCTCCACGAGCTCCGGGGTCGCCTCGGTGCCGAGCCGGATGTCGACGCCGTTCTTGCGCATTTGCGTCTCGAGGTCCCGGGTGATCCAGCGGAAGCTCTCGCGGCCGGGCGTCGAGAGGATCAGGTTCACTTGGCCGCCGAGGCGGTCGTCGCGCTCGACGAGGACGACCTCGTGACCGCGTCGCGCCAGGATCTCCGCCGCCTTCATGCCCGCCGGCCCTCCTCCGACGACGAGCCAGCGGCGAGGCGGATCGGCCGGCGGCATCGTCCCGCTGCCGAACTTCCCCTCCCTGCCCGCCTCGGGGTTGATCGTGCAGCCGACCGGCAGGCCACGCATCACGCGGCCGAAGCAGCCCTGGTTGAGGCGGACGCAGTGGTACACGTCGTCGTCCCGTCCTTCGCGCACCTTGTTGGCGAATGCGGGGTCTGCGATCTGCTCGCGCGTCATCGCGACCATGTCCGCGGTCCCGGAAGCGACGATCTCCTCCGCCTGGGCGGCGTCCTTCAGCCCCCCGACAGCGAACACCGGCAGGTCGGGAACGGTCGGCTTCAGCCTGGCTACGTGCTCGAGTAGGTAGCCGTCCGGAATGTCGGAGGGCGCAAACCCGAGATGGATGTTGTGGTATCCGGATCCGGAGACGTTCACGTAGTCGATCGGGCCGGCCGCGCGAAGAAGCGGCACGGCCGCGATTGCGTCCTCGACCGTGAGCGACCCTTCGTAGAAGTCGCTCAGCGAGAGCCTCACGCCGACGACGAAGTCCGGCCCGACACGCGCGCGCACCGCCGAGACGACCTCGCAGGCGAAGCGGAGCCGATTCTCGAGCGAGCCGCCGTACTCGTCGGTTCGCCTGTTGTAGAGAGGCGAGAAGAACTCGTGCAGGAGGTAGCTGTGCGAGATGTGGACCTCGACGCCGTCGAACCCGGCTTCACGGCAGCACTCCGCCGATCGCGCCCACCATTCGGTCACCTCGTGGATGTCCTCGACCTCCATCTCCTTCGCGACCTCGGCGAAGGCCGGCGACTTCAGCTGCGAGGGGGCGAAGAGGACGCGCGGGTCGTCGGCCGATTCGCTCGAGGCCTGGGCCCCGAGGTGGTTGAGCTGCACGAAGATCGCGGCGCCGTGGGCGTGCACGGCCGCGGTCAGCTTCCGGTCCGAGCTCAGCGACCGTTCGAGGAAGCCCCACGAGTAGACGCGCGCCGTTCCCTGCGACGACGAGGTCGGATGCACGAGCCGGTTCCCGGTCACGATTAGCCCGATGCCGCCCTTCGCGCGCTCGACCTGGTAGGCGACATCCCGGGGCGAGTCGACGCCCTGGACGCTGAAGAGCTTCACGTGCGCCGTCTGCATGATCCGGTTGCGAACGGTGACGTTCCCGATCCGGAGGGGGCTGAAGAGGCTCGGGTACGCGGTCAGGAAGACCCGCCGATCTCGTAGAGCTCCGGCGGGTACTCGGCCGGGAGATTCCACCCGTAGGGCTTGTCGGGGAGGTCGAGCCCGCTCGTGGCAAGCCCCGCCTGGACGATCGTCGCCACGGTTGCGAGCTTGCGGCCATAGATCCAGGCGAGCTCCTTCGAGAGCATGCTCTCGACCGCCCGGCTCGGGGTGCCGAGCTCCTTGGGCCACGGGGTGAAGCGGATGACGTCGCGGTGGACGTCGTCCGGGTCGAAGCCCGTGTTCCCGGTCACGCCCCACTGTGCAACCGGTGTCGTTACGCCGACCGGGAGCATGTCATTGACGTGCATCCAGAGCTGGATGCCGATCGCAGCCGTCTCCTGTCCGCCGTTCCGGCTACCCGCGGTGGTGATCACCCCGCCGACCTTGAGGCGGAGCTTCTTGTCGCTGACGCCGAACCCCTCGACGCGCTCCATGAAGGCCTTGCAGAGCGAGGACGCGGAGCCGAAGTACGCCGGCGAGCCTACGAGGATCACGTCGGCCGCGAGCAGCTGCTCGTAGAGCGGCTGCATGTCGTCCTCGATCACGCACCGGCCGGCCTTGAGGCAGGGAAAGCAGCCGTTGCACGGCTGAACCGTCTTGCCGGCGAGGGTGACGTACTCGGTCGTCGTCCCGCTCACCTCGCGCGCGCCGAGGAGCGCCGCCTGGACGAGGACGCTCGTCCCGCCGTTGGCGCGCGGGCTCGCCGAGACGCCGAGAGCGTGGACGCTCATCCGCTGAGGGAGGCCCGGACGGCCGTGCGTCGACAACGCCATACAGCTGTATACGACAGGCTGTCAACTCTACGATACTGCGCTGTGGATGTCATCCCGGAACCTCGTCGAGCGCTGAGGCGCCAGTGCCGGTTCTCGCCGAGGTGATTCGCGACACCGTGCGCGTCTACCGCCGGCGGACGGCGCTCGTGGACGCGGAGGACGGGATCGAGCTGACGTTCGCCGAGCTCGACGCGCTCTTCGACCGGATCGGCGCCGGCCTGCGGGCGGCCGGGCTCGCGGCGGGCGACCACGTCGCCGTCTTCCAGCGGAACTCGCGCTACTGGGCCGGCCTCGAGGGGGCGCTCGCGAAGGCGGGGATGGTCACCGTGCCCGTGAACGTGTTCCTCGCGGCGCGCGAGATCGCGTGGCTCCTCGACCACTCGGAGGCGAAGGCGATCGCGTTCACGGCGGAGGAGGCGCGGATCCTCGAGCCGCTGGTCGGATCGACGACCTGCGGCCTCTTCCTCTGCCATCCCGGCGGCTCGGAGACACCGGCGTGGGCACAACGGTTCGACGAGACCGTGTGGCCCGTCGAGCCGGCGGACGCGCACGTCCCGGTGGCCCCGGGCGACACGCACAGGATCATGTACACGTCGGCGACGACCGGCCTTCCGAAGGGCGTGCTGATTCCGACGGAGAACTGGACCGGCTGCATCGTCACCGCGCTCGCGAACCAGCTCAACGACGTAGGGCCGGACGATCGCGCACTGCTCTCGACGCCGTTGACGCACGTCGCCGGCAACTACTTCTGGGCCTTCTTCGCCCGCGGCGCTGCGACCGTCCTCCTGCGTCAGTTCCGCCCCGAGGCGTTCTGCCGCGCCGTAGCGGAGGAGCGCATCACCCACGCATTCCTCGCGCCGACGATGATCGTGATGCTCCTCGAGCACCTTCGGGGCGCGCCCGCAGACGTCGAGCGGATCGGGAGCAGCGAGTTGCGCGCCCTCTGGTACGCGGGGTCGCCGATCCCCGAGCCGGTGGCCGCTGAAGCCGAGGCCCTGCTCGGTCAGATCCTCGGGCAGCACTACGGTTTGACGGAGGTCTACGCGGCCTACCCGACGATGGCGGTGACGCAGCTCGATCCGGAGTGGCATCGGCTCAAGCCCGGCTCGTGCGGTCGGGCGATCGTCGGCACGGTCATCCGCGTCGTAGACGAGGACGGGCACGAGGTCGTTCCCGGCGAGCTCGGTGAGATCGTGATCCGCGGCGAGTCGCATAACGCCGGTTACTGGCACGGGCCGGCCGAGGGCGAAGGCGCGTATCGCGACGGCTGGATCCATAGCGGCGACATCGGCACCTTCGACGACGACGGCTTCCTCTACGTCAAGGACCGCAAGCACGACATGATCATCTCTGGCGGCCTGAATGTGTACCCGGCGGAGGTCGAGTCGGTGCTGCACGAGCATCCCGCTGTCGCGCAGTGCGCGGTCGTCGGCGTCAGCGACCCGAAGTGGCTCGAGGTCCCGTGGGCGGTCGTCGTCCGCAGCGCCGCCGGCGCGACGGTGGGCGAGGACGAGCTGATCGCGTTCGTGAAGGCGCGAATCGCGTCGTTCAAGACCCCGAAGCGGATCGTGTTCGCCGACTCGCTCCCCGTGACGAGCACCGGCAAGCTCCTGCGGCGCCGGCTTCGCGAGGCGCTCGGGGAGTCGGCCCTGGCCCCGGACGAGACGAGGAGGTAACGGAAGTTGGTTATCGACGCACACGTGCACCTGTTCGGCAAGGGCGACCTGCCGGCGGAGTGGTATCGCCTGGGTGGGCTGCGCTGGGCCGGGAGGAAGTGGCCGACGCCGGACGCGGGCGCGATCGACATCGAGGGCGGGCTCGTCGACGAAGATGGCGCGCTGCTGATGTCGGAGCTCGAGCGCGCCGGCGTCGACGCGGGGGTCTGCATGGCGCTCGACTGGGGTGTCGAGTTCGACGACCCGAACGTCGACCCGGCGACGGTTCACGCGCGCTACTCCGAGATGCAGGCGCGCTACCCGGGGCGCTTCTACGGGATCGCGGGAGTCGACCCGCGCCGGCCGAACGCCGTCGCTCTCTTCGAGGAGGCGATCGACCGCTACGGACTGAAGGGGCTGAAGCTGTATCCGCCGTGCGGGTACTTCCCCGCCGACCCCGCGTGCTTTCCGATGTACGAAAAGGCGCTCGAGCTCGGCGTGCCGGTCGTCATCCACACGGCGTTCGTCGGCTGGCCGCACGTGGCGCGTTTTGCGAATCCGATCTTCATCGGCGACGTGCAGCGCGCCTTCCCCGACCTGACGATCGTCTTCGCGCACTCCGGACACGAGCTGTGGGTCGAGCACGCCATGCTGACCGCGGCGGATCACCCCACGTCGTATCTCGAGCTCTCGAACTGGAACTGGAACCTGGCGGGCGACCACGAAGAGCTCGCGCGCGTGCTCGTGCGCATGCGCGACGCGGTCGGCGCGCACCGGATGCTCTTCGCGACGGACCACCTCGGCGGCCGCCGCTTCAGCGGCGACCGGGCCGGGTTCACGAGCTGGGCCGACTTCATCCGCGAGCTGCCCGAACGGGCGAAACGGCTCGGGCTCCGGTTCAGCGACGAGGAGACGGAGCTGATCCTCGGCGAGAACGCGAAGCGCGTCTTCGGCATCGGCGAGCCGGACTGATGCGCTTCGACCGCATCGCCTGTGTCTCCGTTGCGGTGCCGTCGATCGCCGACGCGCTGCCGGCGTATACCGACGGTCTCGGCCTCGAGCTCAACGACGAGCGCGAGTCGAAGCGCTTCCCGCTTCGCTGGGCCGAGCTCGGTCGCGACGGGGAGACGTTCGTGGAGCTGCTCGAGCCGACGAGCGACGACAGCCCGATCCGCCGTTTCCTCGACCGCCGCGGCCCGGGCGTCTACCAGGTCCGCTTCTTCGTCGACGATCTCGACGAGGCACTGGCGGCGCTCGAGGCGGCCGGGATGCGCGTCGTGCGCGGCGCAGACGTTCCGGGTGAGCCCCGCATCGGGTTCGTCCACCCCGCCTCGACGCACGGCGTGCTCTTCGAGTTGCTCGAGCGGCCCGCGTAGGCGCCTACGCCGACGGCAGCCCGTCGAGATAGGCGAGGGCCTCGGCCAGCGAGACGACGTCGGCGTACTTCTGCGCGAGGTCGAACAGGTTCGCGTCGAACACCGACTGCGTTCGGTCGACGACGCCTTCGCGGACGATCATCGGCCGGATGTCGCGCATGAACGCGTCGACCGCGGTGGCGCGGACACAGCCGCTCAGGCTCGTTCCCGCCATCAGCAGCGTGTCGATCTGGCGCACGCGCAGGAAGATCTCGAGGTCGGTCTCGAAGAACGCGCTCGGCCGCCATTTGCGGATCACGCGGTCGCCCGGCTGCGGCGCCACCTCGGGCACGATCTCCGCCCCGCGGCTACCTTCGATCTGCACGCGGCCTTCCCGGTGGAAGCGGCCCTTGTAGCGCCAGAGCCCGGCGGACGAGCCGTCGGCCGCGACGAGCCCGGTCGTGTACAGAACGGGCACGCCGCGGCCGCGCGCGGAGGCTGCAAGCCGTCGGATCGGCTCGTACGTCTCCGCGATCCACGGCGCCAGCGTCGTCGGCGCGTCGGCGTCGCAGAAGTCGTGCTGCATGTCGATCACGAGCACGGCCGGGCGCTCGCCGAATCCCATCCGGTTCCCCCAGCCCTGCCGTTCGTAGAGCTGCTCGCTCTCGCTCATGCGGCCTCGCGGAACAGGTAGCGCCCGACGGTCGCGTCGGTCGAGCGGCCGTCGCGCATGATCACCGTGCCGCGCAGGAGCGCGAGCACCGGCCAGCCCGCGAGCTCCATTCCCTCGAACGGCGTGAAGTCGGACATAGTCTCGAGGTCGTCGGCCTGCACGACGCGGCGCTTGCCGAGATCGACGAGCGTCAGGTCACCGTCGAACCCCGGTGCGATCGAGCCCTTGCGAGCGAGGCCGAAGATCCTCGCGGCGTTCGTGCTCGCGACCGCTGCCACACGCGGGAGCGAAAGGCGGTTCGCCGAGAGCAGCAGCGGCAGCATCGTCTCGTGCCCGGGCACGCCCGCGTTCGTCCGCCAGACGTCACCCTCGACGACCTTCCGGGCGCGCGTCTGGTGGATGTGGTCGGTGCCCACGACGTCGATCGTCCCGTCCTCCAGCCCGCGCCAGATCGCCTCGTTGTCCTCCGTCCCGTGGATCGGCGGCGCGCACTTCGCGACGAGCCCCGCGGGGTGGCGGTCGTGCAGCGCGAAGTACTGCGGGCACGTCTCGCCGAAGACGCGACCGGGCAGCCGCTCCTTCGCGCGGCGCACCGCGGCGACACCCTCCTTCGAGGTCAGGTGCACCGGATAGAGGCGCGCGCCACTCTGCTCCGCGAACGTCGTCGCGCGATCAATCGCCTCCGCCTCGAGCCAGCCGGGCGAGTGCCGCGACCACGCGGCGAGATCGACGTCGCCCCGCTCCTCGTCGTGCAGCGCGCGCGCGACCTGCTGGTTCTCGGCGTGGATCATCGCCAGCGACCCCGTCTCGCCTGCGGCGCGGAAGCCGAGCCAGTGGACGCCGTCGTCGCCGTAGACCGGCATGCCCACGCGCCCGCTCGACGGATTCGGCCCGCGGTTGCCGACGAAGAACTTGAACGAGCGGACGCCGTGCCGCTCGGCATATTCGGCGATCTCGCGGGCGTGCCGGTCGTCCATGACGACGTAGGAGAAGCCGACGTCGACGTGCGAATGTCCGTCGATCGCCGCGCGCGCGAGCTCGAAGACGTCGTTGTACGAGCACACGTCCTCCGGCGTGGTCATCTCCTTGAACGGCTGGCCCAGCCGCGGCGCCTTCACCGTCCCGAGGATGGCGGTGATCCCGCCCGCGGCGGCTGCGCGGGTCTCCTCTGCGATGTCGAGCTCGAACGGACGCAGGTTGCCCGGATGCGCATGCGGGTCGATCAGGCCCGGGAAGACGTGCAACTCGTGCGCGTCGATCGTCTCCCCCGCGTCGAGCGAGCCGGGTGCCGCGACCGCGACGATCGTGCCGGCCGTGATGCCGACGTCGCCCTCGTGCACGCCGTCGGGCATGACGAGGCTGCCGCCCGTGACGGCGACGTCGACGCGCGTCACAGCGCGCGACCCGCTCGGTGCCCTTCGAGGATCGCCATCTCGAGCAGCCGCGGCGCCACGCAGTCGCCGACCGTGATGACCTCGCGACCGCCGCCGCGAAGCTCGCGTGCCAGTGCGTCGTCGGCCGCGTTGTCGCCGACGACGACCAGCGCGTCGACGTCCTCCCGCTCGAGCTGACGGCCGCCGTAGAGGTCGGCGAGCCACACCGTCTTCCCGTCGACGCGGTCGACCACGGTGTTCGAAGTCAGGACGCCGCCCCGCTGCATGACGTCGATCATCAGCTGGTTCCACGTGCTGCCGCCGATCCGCGCGCCGGCGAACTGCTGCTGGGTCACGAGCTCGACCTCGGCGCCGAGATCGAGGAGGCGCACCGCGACGGCCATGCCCTGGACGTGGCACTCGGTGTCGAACACGATCACGCGCCGGCCGAGGTCGGCGAGCCCGCCGGCGACGTCGCGCCCCGTCGCCGTGCGGATCGTGTCGATGCCCGGTATCGCAGGCCGCTCGGCGCGAGCGGCGACGAAGCCGTTCGCACGCGCGGCCGAGCCCGTCGCCACCACGACCTTGTCGGGCCCGCGGTCAGCGATCGTGCCGCCGCTTGCGTCCGTTGACGTCTCGACCGTCACGCCGAGCCGGTCGAGCTCGCGCTCAAGCCATGCGGTAAGCCTGCCGAACTCGTCGCGCGACGGCAGTCGCGCGGCGAGCCGTACCTGGCCCCCGAGCTCCGCATCGCGCTCGAGCAGCGTCACGTCGTGCCCGCGCAGCGCGGCGACGCGCGCCGCTTCCATTCCTGCCGGGCCGCCGCCGACGACGAGGACGCGCCTGCGCTCGTCGGCATGCTCGAGCGTCGCCGCCCCGAGCTCGAGCTCGCGGCCGGTGGTCGGGTTGAAGACGCAGGCGAGCGACCGGCCCCACTGCACGCGCGAATGGCAGAGGTTGGCGCCGACGCACGGTCGAAGCTCGGCCTCACGGCCCTGCGAGGCCTTGACCCCGAACTCCGGCTCGACCATGAGCTCGCGTGCCATGCCGATCAGGTCGGCCTGCCGCTCGACGAGGACTTGCTCGGCGAGCGACGGGCTCGTCAGCCGTCCGACGGCGATCACCGGCACTCCGCCGGCGACCTCGCGCACCGCGCCGGCCAGGTGGACGAGGTGCCCCAACGGCGTGCCCATCGGACCGATCTGCAGCTGCATGTTCCCGTAGTTGCCGAAGCTGACGCTGAGGTAGGAGACGAGCCCTGTGCCGACGAGCAGCCGGGCGACCTCGACGGTCTGCTCGATGTCGATTCCGTCCGGGGACGCCTCGTCGCCCGAGAGCCGGATGCCGACGATCGGCTCCGGCCCGGTCGCATCGCGCACCGCCCGGAGCACCTCGAAGAGGAAGCGTGTCCGGTTCTCGAGCGACCCGCCGTAGTCGTCGGTGCGCTTGTTGAAGAAGCCCGACATGAACTGATGCGGCAGGTACCCGTGAGCGCCGTGGATCTCGACGCCGTCGGCGCCGCCCGCAACGGCGTTCGCGGCGGAGTGCGCGTACGCCGCGACCAGCTCTGCGATCTCGGCGGTGCTTACCTCGTGCGCGAGCTCGTGGTGAACCATGCCCGCGACCGCCGACGGCGCCCAGACCTCACGCTCATTCGTGAGCCAGTCCACGTTGCTCGCGGGATGCCAGAGCTGGCCGACGAAGCTGCAGCCGAGCTCGTGCAGCTCGGGCATCATCGCGCGGTAGGCGTCGACGATGCGGTCGTCGTAGAGCCGCATCACGTTGTTCGGCTGCTCACCGGTCGGGTGGACGGCGCTGACCTCGGAGACGATCATCGCCACGCCGCCGCGAGCCCGCTCGCGGTAGTAGGCGCGAAGCCGCTCTCCGGGGACGTGCCGGTCCGCATACCCGGTCGCATGGCCGGTCTGGACGATGCGGTTGCGAAGCGTGACCGTCCCCACCTCGAGCGGCGAGAACAGCGTGGGATAGCTCGTCGCCGTCACTGCCGCGAGTCGCCCGCGTCGCGCACGATCATTCTCCGGGAGCCTCCCGGAACGGTAGTCCCGTGTCAACCGCATGCGACTGGATACAGTGGCGGCATTCGGGCTGTTGTCTTCACCGGCGCCGGCGGTAACGAAGTCATCCGGGTCGAGGATCGCCGGGATCCGCAGCCCGGACCGGAAGAGGTGGTCGTCCGCGTCGCCTACGCCGGTCTCAGCCCGGGCGACATCCACCATCGGAACGGCCGCTACTCGCATCTCCCGGGGCGTCCGGCCGGGATCGCCGGGATGGAGGTGGCAGGGATCGTCGAGTCTGCCGGCGAGCGGGTGTCGGCGTGGCAGCCCGGCGACAGGGTCTTCGGCTTCGTCGGCGGCGGCGGGCTCGCCGACCGCGTCGTCGCCGGGGAGCGGCTGCTTGCGCGGATCCCGGACGCGCTCGGCGACCGTGAGGCGGCGTCGGTGCCGTCGTCCTTCATCTCGGCGCATGACGCGCTCTCCACCCAGGCCGCGCTCCGTGCCGGGGAGACGCTGCTCGTGCACGGCGCCGGCGGGGGTTTCGGCTCGGCGGCCATTCAGATCGGACGCGCGTACGCTGCGCGAGTGCTCGGGGTCGTGCGCTCCGACGCGGCCGCGAAGGCGGCCGAGTCCCTCGGAGCCGAGGTCGTTCGCGACGACGGGTTTGCCGCGACGGTACTCGAGCAGACCGGCGGACGCGGCGCCGACGTGATCGCCGAGGTCGTCGGTGCGCCGCATTTCCCCGCCAACCTGGAAGCGCTCGCGCCGCAGGGGCGAATCGTCGTGCTGGGGACCGGGGGCGGCGACCGGGCAGACGTGCCGCTGGCGCTACTGATGCAGAAGCGCGCGGTCCTCCGCGGAACGACGCTGCGCTCGCGGCCGCTCGACGAGCAGGCGCTCGCGGTCCGGGCCTTCGAGCGCGACGTCGTGCCGCTCTTCGCGGACGGGAGGCTGCACGCGGTCGTCGACTCCGTCTACCCGGCCGAGCACGCCGGAGCGGCGTTCGACCGCGTCGCGGCGAGCGGCAAGTTCGGGAACGTCTTGATCGAGTTCGGCGAATGAACGAGCTACTCGCCGACGTACGCGATGCAGTCGACCTCCACGAGCATCTCCTCGTGCGACATGCCGTCGACGAACAGGAGCGTCGAGGCGTACGACCGCTCGGCGACCAGGTTCGGGGCGTTGCGCTCCAGCCAGCCGTCGCGGGCGGCGAAGAACGCCTCCTTGTTCTCGCGCCCCTTCAGGTACCAGACGCACTTGACGATGTCGTCGAGAGTCGCACCGGCCTCGGCGAGCCGCGACTTGATCTTCTCGAACACGACCTCGGTCTGTGCGGTGATGCCCTCGACCGGAATGCCCGTGTCGGGATGACGTCCCTCGGCTCCGGAGAGGAACACGAAGCCGCCCGCGACGGCGCCCTTCCCGAAGACCATCGGCTGATTGCCATGCGTGAGCAGGCCCAAACCGCGCTTCCCTGGCATCTTCATTCCCTTTCGGTCGCTGGAGTTGTGATGATCCCACGAACAGGAGGCACGGGCCCATGGCGTTCGACGTGATGACGAGCGGTATCCGCACCGGCAAGGACTACATCGAGAGCATCCGCGACGGCCGCGAGGTGTGGGTGTCCGGCAAGCGCATCGAGGACGTCCCGTCGCATCCTGCCTTCGCAGGCGCCGTGCAGTCCGTCGCCGCCGCGTACGACCTCCAGCACGATCGCGCGCTGCAGGACCAGCTGACGTGGCCGTCGCCCGTCAGCGGCGAGCGCGTCGCGCTCACGTTCAAGCCGCCCACATCCCGCGAGGATCTCGTCGAGCGGCGGGCGATGGTCGACCTGTTCAGCCGCCAGACGGGCGGGACGATGGGCCGGATGCCCGAGTACGGCGGCGCGTTCGCCGTCGGCCTGCTGAGCCTCGCGAACGAGCTCGGCGAGGAGAACGAGCAGCGGGTACACGCCTGGTTCGAGCAGTGCCGCGAGCGCGACACCTGCCTCGTCACGTCATTCGTCGACCCGCAGGTCGATCGCTCGCGCCCTGCGCAGGAGACGGGCCTCCTGCACCTCGTCGAAGCACGCGACGACGGCATCGTCATCTCCGGTTGTAAGAGCGTCGCCACGCTCGGGCCGGCGGCGAACGAGTTCATGATCATCACCGCGCCGCGCCGGTTCTCGAGCGCCGACGAGGTGGTCTACGTCGCCGTCCCGGCCAACTCGGAGGGATTGAAGTTCTTCTGCCGCGAGCCGTTCGCGCCGGGCCGCGAGCGGCACGATGCACCGCTCTCGTCACGGTTCGACGAGCTCGACGCGTGGGCGCTCTTCGACAACGTGTTCGTCCCCAACGAGCGCGTCTTCGTCTCGAAGGACGTGGACATGAGCAAGGTCCCCGGCTTCTTCGCGAAGATCCTCGCCTGGCCCTGGTACCACAACCTGATCCGCGTCTCGGTGAAGGCGGAGCTCCTGGCGGGGATCTCGACGCTGCTCGCCGAGTACCTCCAGACCGCGCAGTTCCCGCAGGTGCAGGAGCTGATCTCCGAGTCGATCGAGTACGCGCAGACGGTGCACGCCTACCTGCGGGCCGGCGAGATGGACTGCATCGAGACACCGAGTGGGTTCGTCGCGCCGAACCCGTCGTTCATGAGCGTTGGCAAGGTCTACGCAGTGCAGGGCTACCCGCGCATGCTCGAGATCGTGCGTGAGCTCGCCGGCCAGGGGATCATCATGGCGCCGCGGTCCGTCGACCTCGAGCAGCCCGAGATCGGGCCGATTGTGCGCTCCTACTACAGCGCGTACGACGTCGACGCGGACGACAGGATCAAGCTGTTCCGGCTCGCATGGGACATCGCGTGCGACTCGTTCTCCGGACGCCAGACGCTGTTCGAGCTCTTCAACGCCGGCGGGCTCGCGGTCAGCAAGCTCGGGATCGCAACCAACACCGACAAGACGCCGTACGTCGAGCTCGCAAAGCAGCTGGCCGGGATCGAGAGCTAGCCGCGAACGGCCCTGAGCTCAGCCGCGGCCTGGTCGACGGCCCTGAAGATGTTCTCGTAGCCCGTGCAACGGCAGATGTTGCCGGAGAGCGCGTCTCGAACCTCCTCGCGCGTCGGCTCCGGGACCTCGCGCAGGAACGCAGTGATCGTCATCAGGAAGCCCGGCGTGCAGAAGCCGCACTGAAGCGCGTGGTTGTCCCAGAAGGCCCGCTGGATCGGATCGAGCTCGTCGCGTGTGCGCGCGAGGCTCTCGACGGTCTCGAGCGCCGCGCCGTTCGCCTGCGCCGCGAAGGCGATGCACGAGCGGGCGGGCCGGCCGTTCCAGAGCACGGTGCACGCGCCGCACACGCCGTGCTCGCAGCCGAGGTGAGTCCCGGTGAGTCGCAGGTCCTCGCGCAGGAAGTCCGCGAGCAACTTCCGCGACTCGACCTCGCCGCGCCAGACGCGTCCGTTGACGGTTAGCTCGACCGCGACGCGGCGCCTATCCATGCGCCTCCGCCACGCGGCCCTGCGCCGTGCGGACCGCCCGTGAGGTGAGGACGCGAACGAGGTCGCGGCGATAGGCGGCGTCGCCGTGGATGTCCGACTGCGGCTCGCACTCCTCGGCGGCGACGCGACCCACGTCGTCGGGGGCCGCGCCCCCCTCGAGCGCCTGCTCGGCACGAGCCGCGCGCAGCGGGCGCCCCGCGGCTCCGCAGAGCGCGATCCCGGCGCCGCCGGGTGCGATCGAGACGGCGACGCCGGCCAGCGCGAAGTCGCCGAACCTCCGCGCGTGCTCGACGAACGCCCAGCCCGAGCCGGGCGGCGGAGCCGGAATGCGGACCTCGGTGATGAGCTCGCCCGGCTCGAGCGCCGTCGAGAGGAAACCGAGGAAGAGGTCGTCGGCGGCGATCCGTCGCGACCCGCGCCTGCTCGCGACGACGACCTCGCCGCGCAGAGCGATCAGGACGGCGGGAAGCTCGGCCGCCGGGTCCGCATGGGCAAGGCTGCCCGCGACCGTGCCGCGGCTGCGGGTCGCGGGGTGGCCGACGTGCCGCAGCGCCTCGATCAGGAGCGGCCAGCCGGGACGAACGTCGTCCGACCGCTCTGCGTCGGCCTGCCGGGCCGTCGCTCCGAACACGAGCTCCTCTCCGTCGCGGCGTATGTGATCGAGGCCGGCGACGAAGTTGAGATCGACGAGCGCGCTGGGCCAGGCAAGCCGGAAGTTCATCAGCGGCACGAGGCTCTGTCCGCCGGCGAGCGGCTTCGCGTCCTCGCCGAGCTCGTCGAGCAGTGTGAGCGCCTCGTCGAGAGTCCCCGGCGCGTAGTAGTCGAACGGCGGCGGCTTCATCCGTTCGCGACCAGGCGTCGGACGTCGGACGGCCTGATCGGCAGGCGGGTCACCTCGGCGCCGAACGGAAGCAGCGCGTCGCTGACCGCGTTCGCGACGCACGCGCCAACGCCGGTGATTCCCGCCTCGCCGGCGCCCTTTGCGCCCAGCGGGTTCAATGGCGTCGGCGTCGTCTCGTCGAGGATGACGACGATCCGCGCCGGCGCCTCCCCGGCCCCCGGGAGCAGGTAGTCCATGAAGCTCGTGCAGAGCGGCTGCCCGTCGTCGTCGTAGCGAATCTCCTCGAGCAGCGCACCGCCGATGCCCTGGACCGCGCCGCCGTGGATCTGACCTTCGACGATGACCGGGTTGATCGCACGGCCGATGTCGTACGCGACTGCAAGATCACGCACCGCGACGTGCCCGGTCTCGACGTCGACGTCGACCGTGCACGCGACCGCGCCGCCGGGATAGGTCATCTGGTCGACGGTCCAGACGTCGCTTGCGGAGAGGCCCGGGTCCATGCCGTCCGGCAGCCGGTTGCCCGGGAGCGCCGCGGTCGCCAGCGCGGACAGCGAGAGGCGCCGCGACGGCACGCCCTTCACCTGCACACCGCCCTCGACAAGCTCGAGGTCGTCGACGCTCGCCTCGAGCCGGTGCGCGGCGAGCTCGAAGAGCTTGTCCTTCAAACGGCCGGTTGCGCGATAGGCGACGGTCCCGCCGACGACCGCGCCGCGGCTCGCGTACGCGCCGACCCCGAACGGCACGCGGTCCGTGTCGCCGTAGACCACGTCGATCTCCTCGAGCCCGACCTTCAGTTCTTCCGCGACGATCTGCGCGATCGTCGTGACCATGCCCTGGCCGAGCGCGGAGACGCCGATGTACACGGCGACGTGGCCGCTCGGCGCGATCTCGACGCGCGCGTACTCCCAGGGGCCGTAGCCGGACTTCTCGACGAAGCAGCTGACGCCGACGCCGAGGCGGTGCGAATCGTCGACGCGCTCGCGTCGGCGCACGCGCATGGACTCGTAGTCGATCGCCTCGACGGCTTGCTGCAGCAGCCGCGGATAGTCGCCGGTGTCGTAGACGGTCGGATGGCCGATCGCCTTCACGCCGGTGTCGTACGGCATCTCGTCCTTCGTGACGAGGTTGCGCATGCGCAGCTCGACGGGGTCGATGCCGAGGCGGTGTGCGACGATATCGACGAGGCGCTCCCGGACGAACGTGCCCTCGTAGCGTCCGGGCGCGCGATAGACGTCGGTGGGTGTCTTGTTCGTGAGCACGCACGCCGCCTCGAACCGGAACGCGCCGAAGCGGTACGGGCCGGGCAGCAGGCCGAGGGTCAACTCGGCCGGTGCGACGGCGTTGCCCCGGAGGTACGCGCCCTGGTCGACGGAGAAGTCGTCCTCGAAGGCGAGGAAGGTGCCGTCGGCGGCCGCCGCGAAGCGCGTGCGGTGGCGTTGCTCGCGTGAGTGGTTCGATGTCATCAGGTGCTCGCGACGGTCCTCGAGCCACGCGACCGCCCGCCCGGTGCGCACCGCGAGCCAGGGCAGCAGCAGGTCCTCGGGATAGATCTCACCACGCGAGCCGAACCCGCCGCCGACGTCGGGCTCGATCACGTGCACCTCGTGCTCGGGAAGATCGAGGTAGGCCGCGATCGCCTGCCGGACGACGTGCGGCAGCTTCGTCGGGCCCCAGACGGTGAGACCACGCCGGGGCTCGTACTGCGCGAGGATCCCGCGCCCTTCCAGCGGCACCGCGAAATGACGGCCCACCTCGAACGTCTCCTCGACGGTGACGGCAGCGTCCCGGTAGACGGCGTCGCCGACCGGCCCGCCGCCGCTGATCCGGGCGAGCTCGTTGTGCTCGAGCCGGTCGAAGAGCAGCGTCGCCCCGCCGGCGTCCAGAACCGCCGGCAGCGGCTCGTAGTCGACCGCGATCTCCCCCAGCGCGTCTTCGGCCTCGTACCGGCTCTCCGCGACGACGGCCGCGACCGGCTCGCCGACGTAGCGCACCCGGTCGAGCGGGAGCGGGGGCTGAAGAGCGGCGTCGGCATGCTCCGAGGGAAACGGGGACTTGATCGGGACGGTGCGGCCCGGCGGCAGGTCCGCGGCGACGATGACGTCGACCACGCCGGGCACGCGCAGCGCAGCTTCGACGTCGATCGAGACGATTCGCGCATGCGCGTGCGGGCTGCGCAAGATCGCGACGTGCGCAGCGCCAGCGGGGATCAGATCGCCGACGTAGCGCCCCTGCCCGAGCAGCAAGGGGGGATCTTCGAGGCGCCTGCTTCTTGCTCCGATCACGCGCGCGACCCCACTGACGCGATCTTCCCAGATTTGCTGGGTGCAGCCGTATCCCGCTGCATTCAGCGAGGGGCAGCGTGTTAGGGTTGGCAACGTGGCGACGACCGACGCGATCGACATCGTCGAGGCGTTCTTCGACTCGACGAAGGCCGGCGACATGGACTGGACGCTCTCGCTCCTCGCCGACGACGTCGACTGGAACGTGCCGGCGACGCTTCCCTACGGCGGCACCTATCGCGGCCTCGACGGCTTCAGGCGCTACCGCGCGTCGATCCAGGAGAACATCGCGCCGGGCTATCGATTCGTGCGCGAGGAGCAGTTCCATTCGGGCGAGGACGTGGTCATCCTCGGGCGACTGATCGCCTCCGCGAAGTCCACGGGGATCCCGTTCGAGTCCCCGTTCGTCCACGTCTACACGATCCAGGAGGACAAGATCGCCGCACGCACGTATTACGTCGATACGCGGCTGATGCTGCACGCGTTCACCGGCGAGGAGCAGCCGGGCGCGGAGGCCCACGAAAGCGACCAGAGTGTGGTGGTCGGCGTCTACGAGGCGACGATGGCGGGCGACCGCGAGCGCGTCTTCGAGCTGCTCGACGACGACGTCGAGTGGGAGATCCCGGCCGAACTTCCGTACGGCGGCCGGTTCACCGGCCACGAAGGCGTCGCCGAGACGCGGCGGATCGCGAACGACCAGTTCGTTCCCGGCCAGAAGTTCTCGCGCACGCACGTCTTCACCAGCGTCGACCGCGTCGCCGTGGTCGGGCGCATGGACGCGACTGCAAAAGCGAGCGGACGGAGGATCGACGTTCCGTTCGCGCACATCTGGACGGTGCGCGACGCCAAGGTCGTCGCCCGCTACCAGTACACGGACACGGCGATGATCCTCGCCGCGCTCTCGGAGTAGAACCGCGACGACGGCTCGGCGGCGCGGGCGGGGTCCTGCCTACCGCTGGACGGTGCTCGCGATCGGCACCGGCGCGCAGGCCGCCTACTCGGCCGTGTTCCTCGGCGTCGCCGTGCTCGCGCCTGCGTTGCGCGAGCACTACAGCCTGAGCCTCGCCGCGACCGGGGTCCTGATCGCCGGCCCCGGTCTCGGCTCGATGCTCACGCTGCTGCCCTGGGGCCTGCTCGTCGACCACGTCGGCGAACGGATCGTCACCGTCGTCGGCCTCGGGCTCGCCGCGGCCGCCCTCGGCGGCGCCGCGTTCGTACCCGACACGCCGCGGCTGATCGCGTTGCTCGTGGTCGCAGGCGCCGCAGGCGCATCCGTCAACTCGGCGACCGGACGCGCGGTGATGACGTGGTTCGAAGCGGGCGAGCGCGGGCTCGCGCTCGGCGTGCGCCAGACGGCGATCCCGATCGGCGGGGCGCTCGCCGCCCTCGCCCTGCCCCCGATCGTTCACGTCGGTGGAGTCCGCGCGGCGTTCGTCGCGCTCGGCGCGGGCTGCCTCTTCGCCGCGCTCGTCGCGCTCGTCGGGCTTCGTCGCGCTCCTCATGCGGACGCAACCGCGTTGGTGCCGCGGGCCGTGAACCCGCTCCGGGAGCGGCCGATCTGGGCGCTCGCAGTCGGCAGCGGCCTGCTGACCTGCGTCCAGGCGAGCATCATCGGCTTCACCGTGCTCTACCTCCACTCCGCGAAAGGCTTTTCGACCGGCCAGGCCGGCGCCGTCCTCGCCGCGATCCAGGGCCTCGGTGCCGCCGGACGGATCGGGATCGGCCGCTGGTCGGACCGGCTCGGCGAACGCATGCACCTGCTGCGCAGCGTCGCGCTCGCACTCGCGGCGGCCGCGACGCTGACAGCGCTCGCTGCGGGCTCGCCGGCGGCGGTGGTCGTGCCGGTCCTCGTCGTCGCAGGCGGCCTCTCGATGAGCTGGAACGCGCTCTCGTTCACCGCCACCGCGGAGCTCGCGGGGCACGGGCGAAGCGGAGCGGCGCTCGGGTTCCAGCAGAGCGTCCTCGCGGTCTCGAGCTCGGCGACGGCGCCGGCATTCGCCGCGATCGCGAGCGGCGCCTCGTGGCAGGCCGCCTTCGCGGCCGTCGCCGTCTGTCCGTTCGCCGGTTACGCGGTTCTGCGCTCCGTTGACGCGCAACCCACGACGCTGGAGTCGACCGCGTGACGCTGCTGCTCCTCGACGACGAGGTCGAGCAGCTGGCGGACATCGGGGCGGCGATCAGCGCCGTCGAAGAGGCGCTCCGTGAGCGCGCACGCGGGGCAGCCGCGTCCGGGGAGCGGGTGACCGTCGCCGCCGGAGGCGAAGGCGTGATCGTCTCACCGGGCGCGTTCCCCGGTCTCGGCTCCTTCGGCCTCCGCGCGTACCCACTGCGCGCCGCCGGACGGATCGACGTCGTCCTCGTGTGGGCGACGGAGCCGCCGTCGCTCGAGGCTGTGCTCCTAGGCAGCGCGTTCGGACCGCTCCGCGTCGGCGCGATCGGCGGCGTCGCGATGCGCCTCCTGGCACGACCCGATTCGTCCGTGCTGGCCGTGATCGGCGCGGGACCGCAGGCGAGGATGCAGGCGCACGCCGCATGTGCCGTCTTGCCGATCGAGACCGTTCGCCTCTATCGCCGCGACACCCGCGCACGCGCGGAGGCTGCGCACCTATGGGAGCGCGAGCTCGGCATCCCGGTGGTCGCGGCCGAGACGGTGGATGAGGCGGTGGCGGGCGCCGACGTGGTCGTGACGGCGACGATCTCGGAGAGCCCCGTGCTCGACGCCCACCGGCTCGAGCCGCACGCGCTCGTCAGCGTGCTCGGCCCGACCGGAGCGACGTCGTCGGAGGTCGGCCTGGACCTGTTCGAGCGCGCCGCGCTCGTCGTCAGCGACTTCCCGGAGCATTACCGTCACGAGGACTTCCTGCTGCACGAAACGGTGCACGAGGCTCGCATCCTCGATCTCGCGCGCGTGCTCGTCGAACGCCCCGAGCTGCCGGAGGGCATCGCCGTCTTCCTCTCGAACGGGCTCACCGGCACCGAGGTGCCGGTCGCGCGCGAGCTCGCCGGACGCGCCGCAGCCCGCGGGCTCGGGCTGGAGCTGGGAGTCAGAGCAGCTCGCGACTGAGCGCAGCGGCCGAGGGCTGGGACTCGAGCGAGGCGACGAGCTCGCGAATCCTCGCGCCGTCGACACCTCCCCAGGCAGCGCACTCGGCGAACTTCTCCTCGACCTCCGCATCCGTCATCGGATTCGTCGGATGCCCGCGCGCCGCGTCACCCTCGGCGAAGAGCTCGCGGCCGTCGGTCAGGCGAATCGTGATCCGGCTCAGCATCCGATGGAACCCTGCCGCCTCCGCAACCGGATCGGCGACGAGGTCGATCCGCGGGATCAACGCCTGCACGACGGGGTCGCGCACCGCGTCGTCGGCGTACTCCGGAAGCCCGCCGCGCCCGCGCGCGAGCAGCGTCGCGATCGAGTACTCCATGCTGAACTTTGCCGCGAGCGAGTCGGCCGGCCGGTGGTGGATGAGCGCGTTCGGGATGTTCGAGCTCGTCCCGACCGTGACGTGCTCGACGTCGTCGGGGCCGAGGCCGTACTCCTCCAGCAGCTGCCGGAATACCCACATCGCGGGATGCGACAGCGACCCGCCCGGATGCGGCTTGATCGAGACGCCGGGATCGACGAGGTACCAGGGGTCGCCGAGTCGCCCGGTCACGAGCTCGGGATCGAAGCCGCCTCCGAACGCGCGGAAGAAGCCTCGCGGCGACTCGAGGACGGCGGGCGTCGCCGTCCAGCCGCTGCGGGCGAGCAGCGCCGCTTCGAGCCCGTGCTGCGCGGCGCGGCCGACGTGCAACGACTTCGTCATCGTCCCGAAGTTCTCGCGCACCCCGGACGCGGAGCTCGCCGCGATGCCCAGCGCAACCCGCGTCGTGGCGGCGTCGAGCCGAAGCACCCGCGCAGCACCGAGCGCAGCGCCGAGCGTCCCGACGGTCCCGCTCGAGTGGAAGCCCTCCCGGTAGTGACGGGGATCGATCGCATCCGAGATGCGGCACTCCGCCTCGACGGCGACGACGAAGGCCGCGAGGGCATCCGCTCCGGTCCCATCGGCGACGAGCGACGCGCCGAGGACTCCCGCGAGCACCGGCACGGACGGGTGCGTGAGCAAGCCGTAGACGCCCTCGGGTCTGCTCGCGAGCTGCGTGTCGTCGTAGTCGTCGACGTGGCCCCGCACACCGAGCACGAACGTCGCGAGCGGCGCCGAGAGCTCACCGTTCCCGAGCGCGAGCGCGTGCGTGAGCGCGAGCTCCGACGCGCGCTGCCGGCGTCCCGAGAGCATCACGCCGGCGGTGTCGAGAATGTGACGCGAGGCGAGGCGCCGCACGTCGCCCGGCACCTGCTCGAGGCTCGTCTCCGCGACGAAGGCGGCGACGGCCGCGGTCGCGGCGGCGTCCGAGCCCGTCACGCGGCCGGAGCGAGGTCGTAGCGCAGCTGGCGAACGGGCGCGGTGCGCAGGCCGTCGGCGACGTCGGCGGGGAACGGCGCCCGCATCACCTTGGCGTCCAGGACGACCGACGCCGTCGGCGACGCAAGCGGCCACGGGTCGACCTCGATCGTGCGGGCGGCGCGCGGCGTGAACGTGATCGTCGTCGTCCCGCCCTCGGAGGTCGGCACGTTGGGAAACGTCACCGGCGCGTCCTCCTCGTCGCGGCCGAGGCAGAAGTAGAGGCTCATCGTGTCGAACGCCTGCAGGACCTTGTAGTTCCAGAGCAGCGGCTCCTCGGCCACGAGCGCGCCGTACTCCGGATCGTCGGCGAGCTCGCGACGGCCGTCGTCGACCAGCTGCCTGCACTCCTCGACCATCGGGTCGAGCACGTCGCCGTGCTGCGCGCGCAGCTCGTCCATCACGAGGAAGTCGCTGACGCCGAGGCGCGTCGTGTAGAAGCCCATCGTGTGCATCGCGCCGAGGATTCCCGCGTACGGGTGGAAGGCGCGGTTGCGCCGGATCGAGCGCCGGTGGATCTCGACGAGCCGCGGCGGCGGGACGTCCATGATGTGGTACGGGAAGCCGGTCGCAGGATCGGCGTCCGGCGACCAGTCGTCCTCCTGCCAGCCGGCGTCGTGGTTGCGAGCCATGTAGGCGACGATCGGGTGCGCCTGCGCGAAGTCGGCGTTCCCCCAAGCGGTTGCGAACTGCCCCGAGAGGTTGAGGTGGTGGTCCTGCAAGACCGCGAGCGTGACGCCCTCGTCGGGAAGCGCTCGCAGGAACACGAATTGGGACGATATCTCATCTCCGTGCGGTCTCCTGCCCGAAAAAGTGCCGCGCTCCCGCCGCTGGTACAGTCGCACGAGATGGCGTCCCAGCCAATGGGAGCGGGTGAGCTGACCGTGCGCAGCGCACCCGACGTCGACATGAAGAGCGTCGGCCGCATGGGCGAGATCCTCGGCTGCTTCACCCCCGCCCGGCCCGAGCTCTCCCTGCCCCAGCTGTCGCGTGCGCTCGAGCTGAGCAAGGCGACCGTCCACCGCTACGCCTCGGCGCTCCACCAGGTCGGGCTGCTCGCCTACGACGACGAGCGCGCCGTCTACCGCGTCGGGCCCGAGGCGCTCCGGCTCGCGTCCGTCCTCTTGCGGAGCTTCTCGCTTCCGGAGGTCGCAGCGCCGGTAATGCGCCGGCTGACGCAGGAGCTCGACCAGACGACGACGCTCTCTGTGTGGTTCGACGGAGCGCCGATGGTCGTCTGGTGCGAGTCGGGAACGCGCCGCGACGTGCGACAGGTGATCGCCGTCGGCACGCGCTTGCCTCTCCACAGTTCCGCCGGCCGCGTGCTGCTTGCCTTCGGCCACGAGCCCGCGGTGGGCGACGAGCACGACGCCGTCCGCGCCGGCCGCATCGCCGTCTCGACGAACCTTGCCGACGGGATGCGCGGCATCAGCGCGCCGATCTTCCTCGGCGGCGGCGACGTCGCCGCGCTCGCCGTCATCGGGCCGGCGCCGATCGTGCCGGACGAGCGCGACTCGCCGGCCGCGCTGGCGGTGCTCCGCTCCGCGGACGAGATCACCGATTCGATCGGCGGCCGCGACCTCGCCCGTGCCGCCGGCAGGCAGCGCGCGTGAGGAAGACGATCTACGAGGTCAAGGAGCCGAAGCTACTCGGCGAGCTCAGCTCGCCTGCGGTGAAGGAGGCGCTCGGGCGGACGAAGACCGTCGTCATGGCCGGCGGCTCCGTCGAGACCCACGGGCCGCACCTGCCGCTGCTAGCGGACGCGTTCCAGGGCGAGGAATTCATCCGCCGGGTCGTCCTGGAGCTGGACGAGCGCGGCGTGCCCGTGCTCGGGGGCTTCTCGATTCCGTTCGCGCCGAACGAGGATACGCTCGAGTTCGCAGGCACGATCTCCCTGCGCAACGAGACGTATATGGCGCTCGTCGAGGACCTGCTCGAGTCGCTGTACTCGCACGGGTTCCGCTACTTCCCGTTCATCGTCGCGCACGAGCAGGTGATGGGCCCGCTGATGGCGGTCTCGCGCGCGTTCAACGGCAAGTACGGCGACGCCCGCGCCGGCGTGCTCAGCGGCTGGTACATCGCGAGCGTGATCGACGTCAAGACCGAGCTCGCAGAAGGCGCCGAGCCGCTGAAGGACGGCCACGGCGGCGAGCTCGAGACGTCGCGCGTGATCTCCGCCCGGCCCGAGCTCGTCGACCTCTCGCTCGCGGGCACGCACTATCCCGCCGCCAGCCGCGAGCCGTTGCCGTGGGACGACTACCCGCTTGCGGGCGGCGGCGTCTACGCGCCGCACCACAGCTTCGGGCGGCGCGGGCCCGGCGGCTTCGTCGGGGACGCCACGCTCGCCACGGCCGACAAGGGCGAGCGCGCCTACGCACTCGGCGTGAAGTGGCTCGCAGACGTGATCGCGCGCGACTTCACCTAGCGATGATGCGAATCCTGGCCGGGACCGGGATCCTCGGCTACGGCTTTGCCGACGATTCGCTTGCAGCGGCTGCGCGCGACGGCCTCGACCTCGTCGGCTGCGATGCAGGCAGCACCGACCCCGGGCCTTTCTACCTCGGCAGCGGCGAAACGCTCTGTCCGCGGCCCGCGGTCAAACACGATCTCGCGCGCCTGCTCGCGGCGGCGCGTGCCTGCGGTGCGCCGCTCGTCATCGGCAGCTGCGGCGGCGCGGGCACCAACGCGCAGGTCGACGATCTGTTCGGGATCCTGCAACAGGTTCTGGCCGAAACGGATGCGCACGCACGGGTGGCGCGTGTGCGAAGCGAGCTCGATCGAGAGACGGTCGCCGACGCTGTCGCGACCGGCCGTGTCTCCCCGCTCGACGGGGCCTCCGAGCTGACGGCGGCGGGGGTGCGCGACACCGCGCGGATCGTGGCGATGATGGGCCCAGAGCCGATCGCCGCTGCCCTCGCGGACGGCGCCGACGTCGTGCTTGCCGGGCGTTGCAGCGACGCGGCGCTGTTCGCCGCGTTTGCGCTCAGCCGTGGGATCGACGCCGGCGCTGCGTGGTACGCCGGCAAGCTGCTCGAGTGCGGCGCGACGTGCGCCGTCCCGTCCGGCCCGGACTGCCTCGTCGCCGAGCTCGACGGCGACGGCTTCACGATCCTGCCGGGCAGTGCGGAGCGGCGCTGCACCGTCGAGAGCGTGACCGCAATGTCCCTCCACGAGAACGCGGACCCGTTCTTCCACCGCGAGTCGTCCGGGACGCTCGACCTGACGGGCGCCGTGCACGCGCAGGCGGGCGAGCGCAGCGTGCGCGTGACCGGCGCCCGCTTCCATCCCGAGCCCGTCTACTCCGTCAGGCTCGAGGGCGCACGGCGCGCCGGCCACCGGTCCGTCGTCGTCGCGGCCACGCACGACCCGCGTCTGATCGCGCGACTCGACGACTACGTCGCGGAAGCCTCGGCCGCTCTCGAGGCGAAGCTCACGGGAGCGGGCATCCCTGCGCGGGACTACACGATCCACATCCGCACGTACGGGCAGAACGGCGTGCTGGGCGAGCTCGAGCGCGCTCCGTCGGCGGCTCACGAGGTGACGCTCGTCGCCGAGGTGCTCGCCGAGACCCGGGAGCTGTCGCGGCAGGTCGCGAGCGGTTTCCGCAGCAGCTTCCTCCACCGCGACTTCCCGGGGCGGCAATGCACCGAGGGGAACTTCGCACTGCCGTTCTCGCCGGCAGAGCTCGACGGCGGCGAAGCCTTCGAGTTCACCGTCTGGCACGCGCTCACTCTCGACGATCCGCTCGCGCCGTTCCCGATCGAGGTCGACGATGTCTGACCGCGTTCGCATCGGCGACGTGGCGACCGTCTGCAGGACGAAGAACGCGGGCGCGTTCAGGCTGACAATCGACGTCGCCTTCGCCGACGACGATGTCTACACGCGGGCGAGAGCGGCGCTCGTGCCGTCACTGTTCGCGGACCTCTACCTCGTCGTTCCCGCAGACGTCCACGTCGTCGCCTGGGATGCGGCACGCACGATCAAAACGACGCTCCCGCGCACTCTCGCGGCCGGCTCGCCCGGTGACCGCGACGTCTACGGGTGTCAGCAGCATGGGCCCCTCCTGGACGTCGAGATCTAGGCCGAGCCGGGGCGGCCGACGAGCCGCAGCACCTGCTCGGGCGAGAGCGGGAGCCGCCGCACCTCGGCGCCGAACGGGGCCAGCGCGTCTGCGACGGCGTTCGCCACCGCGGCAGGCGCCGCGATCATGCCGCTCTCACCGAGACCCTTGATCCCGCCGATCGTGAGCGGAGAGGGCGACTCGATGTGATCCACCTCGATGTCGGGCACGTCGCCCGCGAGCGGAACGAGGTAGTCGAGGTACGTCGTCGTCAGCGGCTGCCCGCTCTCGTCGTAGACCATGTGCTCGAGCAGCGCACCGCCGACTCCCTGGACGATCGCGCCGTGCACCTGGCCGTCGACGATCGTCGGATTCAGCATCGTGCCGCAGTCCTCGACGGAGACGAGCCGCTCGATCCGGACCCCGCCCGTGGCGGTGTCGACCTCGACCACGGCAACGACGCTTCCGTTCGTGTAGGTGGCCGGCGGGTCGTAGAAACGCGTACGGGTGAGCGTCGCGTCCTTGCCGTCGCCGCGCACGTCCGTCGAGAAGAACGCGGTCGCAGCGATCTCCGCGAGCGACAGCGTCTGCGCGGGCGAGCCGCGCACGCCGATCCGGCCGTTCTCGATCGAGAGGTCGTCGACGCTCGCCTCGAGCACGTGCGAGGCGACCTCGAGGACGCGCTCACGCAAGTCCTCCGCGGCGAGACGCGTCGCGCCGCCCGAGATGATCGCGCTCCGGCTGGCGAACGTGCCCATGCCGAACGGCGTGGCCGCGCTGTCGCCGGCGACGACGACCACGTCGTCAAGTGGGACTCCGAGCGTGTCCGCCGCGACCTGCGCGAAGACGGTCGAGTGCCCCTGACCCTGCGAGGCCGACGAAACCGCGACGGTCACCTTGCCCGAGAGCTCGAGCGAGACCGACGCCGTGTCGTGCGCCGGATACGGCATGCCGCTCTGGATGCCGGCATCCGTGCCGCCGCTCGTCTGCTCGACGAACGGGCTGATGCCGATGCCGACGTAGCGGCCCTCCGCGCGCAGCCCGCGCTGGCGCGCGCGGAAGCCTTCGTAGTCGACGAGCTCCAGCGAGCGATCGAGTGACTCGACGTAGCTGCCGCTGTCGTAGAGCATTCCGGTCGTCGAGCGGTAGGGCAGCTCCGAGCTCGGGATCATGTTCCGCTTGCGGAGGTCAACCGGGTCGATGTCGAGGCCGCGCGCCACGTCGTCGAAGAGGACCTCGCGCGCCGTCTGGCAGGCGGTCCAGCCGACGCCGCGGTACGGGCCGACCGGAGTCTTGTTCGTCAGCTCGGCGACGACCTCGTACTGGTACGCAGGGAGCTTGTACGGGCCCGGCATGGTCGGCGCGGCGAGGAGCGGCTCGACGAGCGCGCTCGCGGTGTTGAACGAGTAGGCGCCCGCGTCGCCAACGAAGCGCGCGCGGATCGCGAGCAGGTCGCCGTCTGCCGTCACTGCCACCTCGAGGTCGACGCGCTGGTCCTTGGCGTGCGTCGCGGCGAGGATGTTCTCGCGCCGGTCCTCGATCCACATCACGGGACGCCCGGTCATCCTCGAGGCGAACGCGACCGCGATCTCCTCGGGGTAGATCGTCATCTTCTGCCCGAAGCCGCCGCCGACGTCCGGCGCGATCGCGCGCACGCGGGGCTCGGCGATGCCGAGCGCCCCGGCGAGCGTGTTGCGCAGGATGTGCGGCATCTGCGTCGAGCACCAGAACGTCAGGCGGTCGTCGGCGTGCTCGTAGACGGCCAGGCAGCCGCGCGTCTCCATCGGGGATGCGATGTAGCGATTCAGCTCGAACGACGCGGTGAAGACGCGGTCGGCGCGCTCGAACCCGCCGTCCACGTCCCCGATCACGACGCGGTCGCGGTAGACGACGTTGTCCGGGACGTCTTCGAAGAGCTGAGGCGCGGCCCCGCCGAGGCCGGTCGACATGACGGGCGCGATCGGCTCGAGGTCGACCTCGACCAGCTCCGCGGCGTCCTCGGCGCGGTACCGGTCCGCCGCGAGGACGACGGCGATCGGCTCGCCGACGAAGCGGACGCGCTCGGTGGCGAGGATCGGCTGGGGCGTCTTCAGCAGGCCGTCCACACCGACCGGGTCGACTAGCGGCGCGAGTGCATCCGTATCGCGGCCGGTGAGAACGGTGACGCCGGGCAGACGGCGTGCGGCTGCCGCGTCGACGCCGAGCAGCCGCCCGTGCGCGATCGGCGAGCGTACGAACGCCGCGTGGAGCGTGCGCGGCACGTAGAGATCGGCGACATAGCGGGCGGCTCCGGTCAGAAAGCGCGGGTCCTCGACGCGCGGCACGCGCGCGCCGACGAGCCGCCCCGTCGGCACCTGTGTCGTCATTCATCGCCGCCGATCGCGGCGAGCTCCTTCGCAAGCGCAACGTACGCCGAGCGGTCGACACTGTTCGCGACGCCGAGCTTGCTGACCGTGAGGCCGCCGGCGTTGAACAGCTCGAACAGCACCTGGCGGCCGGCGAACGAATCGCACGCGAGGTCCCACGCGAGGTTGAAGAGTCGCGCGCGGTCACGCGCGGCCACATCGCCCGTTCCGAAGTAACGCTCCAGGTCGCCGCCGATCTCGCTCTCCAAGTCGTCGCTCGTCGGCGCCATGATGATCCCCTGACCGGAGAGCTCGCGCACGATCTCGAGCATGCGCGCGTAGTTCTTCACGGCGAACAGCTTCGCCACGCTCATGACGGTTGGGTTGGGGACGGCGAAGCCACACCGCGAGTAGGAGCAGTCCTCCTCTGCGGCGCGCAGGTAGGCCTCGAGCGTGACCGCATACTCGACGACTTCGCCGACCGCCTCCTGCACCTGCGGGAACCGCCACGTGTTCAGGTACTCCGTCACGAGCGAGCACACGCCGGCGAGGAGCTTCGCCTTCACCGAGATGCGCGACAGGTTGTGGTACCAGGGCCATGACAGGATCTCGCGGAAGAACCCGGCGACCTTCGTGATGTCGGCCGAGCCTGCGAGGAAGACCCGGTCGCGAGGGACGAAGACCTCGTCGAAGAGCGCCCAGGCATCCGGCTCGTCGAAGCGCGCCGCGAGCGGGTGGTCCTCGCGCGAGCGGTCGGTCCGGAACGCACGGCGGCAGTAGAACCGCAGCCCGGGCGAGTCGGCGGGAATCGAGACGTAGACGACCTCGCCGTCGTCGGCGAACTGCCGCGGGGCGGTGATGATCAGGAACTCGTTCGAGAGGGGACCGAGCGTCGCGACGCTCTTGCAGCCGCTCAGCACGACTCCCTCCGGCCGGTCGGAGACGACGCGCAGGAGTCCGCTGTCGATCGCGGGCTTCGACTTGTCGACCTGGGGGTCGACGAAGGACGTGACGAGGCAGACATCGGTGTCGCGGCAGCGGGCGAACCAGCTCTCGATGCGCTCGGCGTGGTCGGGCCCGAACTCGTCGGCGATGCTCAGGAGCCCGATCGCGAACGCCGTCCCGTACTCGGGCAGGCGGCCCATCGTGCCGCCGGTGCGCCGCGAGAGGAGCTCGACCGCCTGCCGCCGCCGTCTGAGGTCGGCGGGCGAGCGCGGCACCTCGTAGCCGAAGCTGACCAGGCCGCCGTTCGGTCCCGGGACAGCCAGGCCGTTGCCGCCGACGTGCTGGAGGTCGTATAGCTCGGCGACCGAGCGCGCCGCACCGCTGAAGGCCGGGTGTTCGACGACGTTCTCGACCTGCCGACCCTCGAGCCAGACCCGGCGATCGTCGGCGAGGCTCTCGAGGTAGTCGCGCCCCGTGCGGATGCCGATGCCCGGCGTCGTCGCGGCCATTCAGTACGCCTCCGGCCGGCGGTCGCGGAGCAGATGGTAGGTCCTGTCGTGGTCGTCCAGCAGCCCGAGGTCGATCGTGCAGGCGACGACCTCGCCGTCGTCGCCGGCGCAGCTCTCGCTGGCGAGCACATCCCCGAGGGGCGAGACGACGCAGCTGCCGCCGGCGAACCGCACATCTGGCCCGCCGGGCGGGCCCTCCGTGCCGGCCTTGCACGCCGCGATCGCGAACACACCGTTCTGCATCGCGGCCGTCTGCAGCTCGAAGGTGAACGTGCGGATCCGTTCCCGCCGCGAGAAAGCATTCGGGACGCCGACGACGCGCGCGCCCGCGAGGCGCACCGCACGCCAGCTCTCGGGGAACGACCGGTCGTAACAGATCAGCGGCGCGAACGTCCCGAACGACGTCTCGTAAATCACGAAGCCGTCACCCGGGCGGAAGAAATACTTCTCGTGGACGCCCGGCTCGGTGTTCCAGTTCTCGGACAGGTGCACCTTGCGGTAGACGCGCGCAGGCTCCCCCGCACGCGGGCCCGAGCAGACGCGACCCTCGACGAGGCTGCCGTCGGGCGCCGCCAGCACGACGCTGTTCGCGAGCACGCCCGTCGTCGGCTCGCGCTCGGCGAACGCGACGAGCACGTACGAGCCCAGCCGAGCCGCCGCGTCTGCGACCGCCGCGACCTCGGGCCCGTCGACTGTGTCGCCGGCGTCGAGCCAGCCGCGGTCGCGCGTGACGCTGAAGAAGGGCGCGAGCGCGAGCTCGCTGAGCACGACGAGGTCGACCGGCCGGCCTCCGAGCCGCTCCAGCATCCAGTCGGCGATCCGCGTGCCCCCGCCGCGGGCCTGCCACGGTTGGCGGCCGCAGCCGAGCGCGACGACGGACAGCGGCCGGCGCGGCGGCTCGGCGGCTGCCTGGAGCTCCTGCGGCTGGACATCGGTTGTTCCCGTTTGAGACACCGTCTCGGTCCGACTGGCCTATCATCGCCTGTGAGCCGCTGTCAAGGGGAGCGGATGTCGCTCCTGGCAAGACGGCATTCCACTACTCGACGGCCCGCAGGGCCACCTAGACTGAGCGCAGCATGCCGTTCGCGACGATCGACGAGCTCGAACGCGCGCTCGAGGAAGCCGACTACCTGCCGGACCGTGCCCTCGCGACGGCCCTCTACCTGGCCGTCCGGCTCGGCAAGCCGCTGTTGCTCGAGGGGGAGGCGGGCGTCGGCAAGACCGAGGCGGCGAAGGCCCTCTCCAGAGCCCTGCCGGCGCGACTGATCCGGCTCCAGTGCTACGAGGGGCTGGACGTCGCGCACGCGGTCTACGAGTGGAACTACTCGCGGCAGCTCCTGCACATCCGCGCCGCACAGGAGGGCGCCGTTGCCGAAGCGGAGCTCTTCGGGCCGTCGTTCCTGATCCGGCGGCCGCTCCTCGAGGCGATCGAGAGCGACGAGCCCGTCGTGCTGCTGATCGACGAGATCGATCGCGCCGACGAGGAGTTCGAGGCCTTCCTGCTCGAGGTGCTCTCGGACTTCCAGATCACGATCCCCGAGCTCGGGACGCTGACCGCGCGCGCTCGCCCGCACGTCGTCCTCACCTCGAACCGCACGCGCGAGCTGCATGACGCCCTCAAGCGGCGCTGCCTCTTCCACTGGATCGGGCATCCGGTGCTCGACCGTGAGGTCGAGATCGTGCGGTTGCGCGTTCCCGGCGTGTCGGAGCGGCTCGCCCGCGAGGCTGCAACCGTCGCGCAGGGCTTGCGCGCGCTCGATCTCGCGAAGCCGCCGGGCGTCGCGGAGACGATCGACTGGGCCGCGGCGCTCGCCGAGCTCGGCCGCACGCAGCTCGACGTGGACGTCGTCGAGCAGACGCTCGGGTCGGTGCTCAAGTACCGCGAGGATCTCGAGGCGGTCCGCGGCGAGCCGCTCACTGCGCTCGTCGAGGAGGCGCGCAGTGCCTGACGACTCGTTCGCCCGCCGACTCGTCGGCTTCGGTCGCCTGCTCCGAGATGAAGGCCTCGATGTCGGCCCCGACCGCATTGCCGGTGCGATGCGAGGGCTGGACGCCGTCGACTTGGGCCGCAGCGACGATGTCTACTGGACGCTGCGCCAGTCGTTCGTCTCGAGCGCGAGCGACTTCGAGACGTTCGACCGCTTGTTCGCAGCCTGGTTCCGGCCGCACGACGAGCAACCGCTGCTGCAAGTCGTGCAACTCGAGCCGCTGCTGACCCAAGACGACGACGGCGCCACGGGCAGCCTCGAGCCCGTCGAGACGGCCGCGTCGCGGGACGCGCGCCTGGGCGGCTGGAGCCCAGACGAGCTCCTGCGCGAGAAGGACTTCGCGGAGCTCACCGGCGAGGAGCTCGCCCGCGTGCGCACGTTGATTGCGCGGATCGCCGCCGACCGGCCGATCCGGCGCACGCGTCGCCGCAGGCGCGACCTGCGCGGGACGATGCTCGACATGCGCGGTCTCGTCCGTGCATCCCTCGCGACCGGCGGCGAGCCCCTGGAGCGCAGGTTCGTCTCGCGGACGGAACAGCCGCGCAAGTTGATCGCACTCTGCGATGTCTCCGGGTCGATGGAGCCGTACTCGCGTGCGCTGCTTCTCTTCGTGCACGCCCTCGTGCGGAGCGGCCGGGGCGTCGAGGCCTTCGCGTTCGGCACTCGGCTGACGCGGCTCAGCGACGAGCTGTCGGGACGCGATCCGGAGCGCGCGCTCGAGCAGGCGGCAGCGCGCGTCGTCGACTGGTCGGGCGGTACGAAGATCGGCGCGTCTCTCAAGGCGTTCAACGACGCGTGGGGCCGGCGCGCCGTTGCGAGCGGCGCGATCGTGATCATGGTCTCGGACGGTTGGGAGCGAGAGGACACTGCGCGCGTCGCGCGCGAGATGGCCAGGCTCGCTCGCAGCGCGTACGCGGTGATCTGGGTGAACCCGCTTAAGGGGCATCCGGACTACCAGCCGCTCGCCGGCGGCATGTGCGCGGCGCTGCCGTTCGTCGACCGCTTCCTGCCCGGACACAACCTGGCGAGCCTCGAGAGCCTGGCAGGGGCGCTCGCCGGCATCGAAAGGAGGCACGCAGCATGAAGGAGATCGTCGACAGCGTCGAGCGCTGGCGGGCGCGCGGCCAGAAGGTCGCGGTCGCCACCGTCGTCGCGACGCGCCGCTCTGCTCCGCGACCCGTGGGCGCGAAGCTCGCCGTTTCGGAGACCGGCGAGCTCGCAGGATCGGTGTCGGGCGGATGCGTCGAGTCGGACGTCTGTCTCGTCGCCCGCGAGGTGCTCGAGTCCGGTGAGCCGCGCCTGCTCTCGTACGGGATCGCGGACGAGGACGCCTGGTCGGTCGGCCTGCCGTGCGGCGGCGAGATCGACGTCTTCGTCGAGGTGCTCGAGGACTAGGTGCCCGTGACGACGCGTCTGCTGGAAGCGATCGCCCGCGAGGAGCGCGGCGTCCTGTTCACGGTGATCGAGGGAGGTTCCCTCGGCGCGCGACTCCTCGTCCTCGAGACGGGTGAGCACGTCGGCGACGGCGTACCCTCGTCGATCGCCGCGCGCGCGGACGAGCTGATCCGCGGGCATCGGAGTCAGATCGTCGAGGGCGAAGGCCTCCGGGTATTCGCCGAGATCTACGGCCCGCCGCCTCGGCTCTTCGTCTACGGCGCCGTCGACACGGCCGAGGCGCTCTGCGCGGCGGCGCAACTGCTCGACTGGCGGACGATCGTCGCCGATGCGCGGGCCGCTTTCGCGACACGGGAGCGGATCCCGTCCGCCGACGAGCTGCTCGTCGCCTGGCCGGAGGACGCGCTCGCGCAGGTGGCGCCGGACCACGACACGGCTGTCGTCGTGCTCACCCACGACGACAAGTTCGACATACCGGCGCTCAAGGCAGCGCTCGCGAGCGAGGCCTTCTACATCGGCGCGCTCGGCTCGCGCCGCAATCAGGAGCGCCGCCGCGAGCGCTTGCTCGAGGCAGGCCTGACCGACGAGGCGCTCGAGCGGCTGTCAGGCCCGTGCGGCCTCGACATCGGCGCCGAGACACAGCCCGAGACCGCACTCTCGATCCTTGCCGAGATCGTCGCCGTGCACTCGCACCGCGAAGGCGGTCGCCTCGCTGCATCGGAGCACCGGATTCACGCCGGCGTCGACTGACCGTCAGTCGAGCTCAGTACGTCCGCTCGGCGTCGGAGAGGAATAGGAACCGCGCGCCGAGGCCGGCGCGGTACGCCGCCTGCACCTCGGGCGTGTCGGTGCTGACGACGACGAGCTTCCTGTAGGCGACCTCGAACTCCGCCTGCAGGTGCGACGAGCCCCTCCATCTGCCGCTGGTCCTTCGGGCACCACCAGCCACGCGAGAAGATGAGCGCGACCGGATCGCCGCTCGCGATCTCCGACAGGCGCCGTTGTTGCCCGGTGTGGTCGGGCAGCGCGAGATCGGTGAAGACGCTCGCCCGTGACCCCTCCATGTTGGCGGAGGCTAGAGCATGAGCGAGCCCGCGTTGACCGAGATGGTGCAGCCGGTCACGTGCTCCGCACCGGCAAGGTAGACCGCGGCGGCGGCGATGTCGTCGGGCGTGCCGACGTGGTCGAGAAGCGCACTCCCGAGCAGCGTCTCGCGCAGCTCGGCCTCGGCAAGCAGATGACGGTTCGAGTCGGTCTCGATCGTTCCTGGTGCGACGGCGTTGACGGTGATCCCCTGTGGTGCGAGCTCGATCGCCGCGCACTTCATCACCATCTTCTGCGCCGCCTTGCTGGCGCAATATGCCGTGAGTCCTTCGGTCGCGAGATCCGCGGCTTCCGACGTCACGAAGATGATCCGCCCGCCGTCGCCCTGCTCGATCATGCGCTCGGCCGCCGCACGCGCGAGGAGGAACGAGCTACGTGCGTTCGTGCGCTGTTGCTGGTCGTAGACGTCGGCGTCCGTGTCGAGGAACGCGCCGAAGACGGCACCGCCGGCGTTCGCGACGAGCACGTCGATCCGGCCGAGACGGGCGACCGTCTCGTCGACGAGTCGCGCACAGGTCGCGGCGTCGGCGACGTCGCCTACGACGGCCACCGAGCGCCTGCCGACTGCTTCCAGCTCGGCGACGACGCCCTCGGCTGCCTCCTTGTTCGCGCGGTAGCCAGCGGCGACGTCGTAGCCCGCGCCGCCGAGCCCGAGCGCGATCGCGCGTCCGAGCCCGCGCGACGCGCCGGTGACGAGTGCGACCGGCACCGGTCAGAACACGATGACGCCGCGGCCGCGCAGACCGCCGGCCTCCATCGCCCGATGGGCCTCGCGCGCTTCTTCGGGCGAGTACGTGTGTACCACGCGCAGCTGGAGAGTCCCGTCGGCGGCCAGCGCGCGCAGCTGCTCGAGCCATTCGGTTCGCTGCATCTCAGCCGAGACGCCGACGCGCTTCACCTCGATGCCGCGCTCGGGATCGTCGCCGGCCCAGCCGCGCACAACGGCGAGTCTGCCTCCGTCGCGGACCGCGGGAACGGCCGCCGGCCCGAGGCCCGCCGTGTCGAAGAGGCCGTCGGCTCCGTCGCCGCCGAGGGCGTCCCGCACGTCGTCCGGATACCGCGCGCCTCTGCGCAGCACGAGGTCGGCGCCGAAGCCACGGACGAGCGCTTCGTCGGCGCGGCTCGAGTCCGCAACGACCCGCAGCCCGCGCATCTTCGCGATCGGGATGACGTACGACGCAAGCTGGCCCGCGCCGCCGCTGACGGCGAGCGTCTGACCCGGCTCGAGGTCCAGAAGCTCGAGGCCGAGGAACGCCGTCATGCCGTTCATCGGCAGCGTCGCCGACGCCTCAAGGGTCGCGCCGTCGGGAATCCACACGACCGATGCGGCCGGCACGACGACGAGCTCCGCCTGCGCGCCACCCTCAGGGCGGCGGGGGTTGATCGCGGCCATCACCTCGTCGCCTACGGCGAGCCGCTCGACTCCGTCGCCGACGGACTCGACCACGCCGGCGGCCTCCATGCCGGGCACCCATGGCGGCGGGATCCCGTCCACGCCGCCCTGGCGCAGCTGGATGTCGGCCGGGTTGACGGCGGCCGCCCTAACCCGGATGCGCACCTCGCCCGGACCTGCGTCCCGGACCGTGCGATCGACTACCTCGAGGACGTTGGCGTCTCCCCGCCACGGGATTCCAATCGCCTTCATGCGCTCGGCGTGCCCGGCAATCGCAGGGCGTGCGTCGACGGTTGCGCCGAGTGAACAGCGTTGAATCGGTCCGAGCGCAGCGCCTCTCCCACCGCGTACGTCTCGGGTAATACTCGCAGCCCGTTGACGAACTCGCGGCATGGCGTGACTCCTACCCCGAGGAAGGCGTCACCAGCGAGCTTCTTGCGGCCTTCCCGCCCTGGCAGCCCCAGCGCGTGCGTCGGGGATACTGCCTGGCCAGAGCCGAAGAGCCTACAAGACGCCGGCGTGATCCGCGAAGACGAGGTCATCCTCGGACCCATCATCCCACCTTGCGTCCGTAACCTCGTCACTTGGCGCCGCGCACTCCGGCACGCTTCCGCAGATACTCGAGCGCCGGAGCGGAAAAGGCGTAAACGAGGCCAATGTAGTGCAGGTGGCTGGTACTGCCGACGACCAGTTGGAGTCGGGCTTGAGTTGCTCGCGGTGCCTGGGCGGGGTCACGTCCCTTAGCGTGTAGGAGCGCGTCGGACGGAGACGGGTGGTCCGGCCACCGTGGCGCTCATGATCGTCGGCTTCACGCCAATGAAGTTGACCAGAGGAGTCACCACGATGGCCGAGACGAAGAGCATGACGGCTGAGCAGGTCGTCGGCTACCTGCTCGAGGGGGACGGTCTTGATCTCCGCGTGAGTCGCTTTCCTGGGTCGTGCAGCGGCTGCTGGAGGCGGAGGTGTCGGAGCTGGTTAGCGGTGCTCACGGTGAGCGAGCGCCGGAGGAGCGCTTGACGCATCGCAACGGTTACCGGGCGCGTTCGTGGTCGACGCGCGCCGGGGAGATCGAGCTGGCGATCCCGAGATCCGCCGCGGCTCCTGCTTTCCCGGCTTTCTCGAGCCGCGCGAGCGGGGCGAGCAGGCGCTGGTGACGGTGGTGCAGGAGGCCTACGTCGCGGCGTCTCGACCCGCAAGGTCGACCAGGTGGTGGAGTCGCTCGGGATCAGGGTCTCCAAGAGCGAGGTTTCCCGCATCTGCGCTGGACTCGACGAGCAGGTGGAGGCGTGCCGTAACCGGCCGCTCGAGGGCCGCTACCCCTTACCTCTGGCTCGACGCGAGGGTCGAGAAGGTCTGCGACGGCGGCCGCGTCTCGCAAAAGCACGGCTCGATCCCTGCCCGGCCCGCTTTGAGACACTGGCGAACCGGCGGTCCGTTCGCCTTGGTGCCTAGGCCCGGAACTTGGCCCAGGTGTCCTTGAGGCCGAGCGTGCGGTTGAAGACGCGCCTCCGAGCCGTCGAGTCGCGATCCGCGCAGAAATAGCCGAGACGCTCGAACTGCACGGTCTCACCGACCGGCAGCTCGGCGAGCCCAGGCTCGACCAGGCACTCCTCCAGCACCGTCTCCGAGCTCGCGTTGATGTCTGCGAAGGGATCGCCGTCGGCGCCGGGATCGGGGCGAGTGAAGAGACGGTCGTAGAGACGAACTTCAGCCGGCACCGCATGCTCGCACGAGAGCCAGTGGAGAGTCGCCTTGGGCCGACGCCCATCGGGGGCGTCGCCGCCGCGCGTCGCCGGATCGTAGGTGCAGCGGAGCTCGACGATCTCACCGCTTTCGTCTTTCACCACGTCGGTGCAGGTTACGAAGTACGCGTAGCGGAGCCGCACCTCGCGGCCCGGCGCGAGGCGGAAGAACTTGCTCGGCGGGTCCTCCATGAAATCGTCACGCTCGATCCAGAGCTCGCGCGAGAAGGCGACGCTACGAGTCCCGGCCGACGGGTCCTCCGGGTTGTTGACGGCCTCCAGCTCCTCGACCTGCCCCTCGGGGTAGTTCTCGATCACGAGCTTGAGCGGGCGCAGGACCGCGAACCTTCGCAGCGCGGTCCGGTTCAGAACGTCCCTGACCTCGTGCTCGAGCATCTCGATCTCGACGGCGGTCTGGCCCTTGCTCCCGACCCCGACCGCGTCGAGGAAGTTGCGGATGCCCTCGGGCGGGAAGCCGCGCCGGCGCAGGGCCGAGACCGTGGGCATGCGCGGATCGTCCCAGCCTCGCACGTATCCCTCGCTCACGAGCCGCCCGAGGAATCGCTTCGACAGCACGGTGTACGTGAGATTCAGGCGCGCGAACTCGTACTGGTGCGGCCGGGACGGCACCGGCAGGTGCTCGATCAGCCAGTCGTAGAGCGGCCGGTGATCCGCGAACTCGAGGGTGCAGAGCGAGTGCGTGACGCCTTCGATCGCATCCGACTGGCCGTGGGCGAAGTCGTACAGCGGATAGATGCACCAGTCGTCGCCGGTGCGCGGATGGGTCGCGTGCAGGATCCGGTAGAGCACCGGGTCGCGTAGGTTGATGTTCGGCGAGGCCATGTCGATCTTCGCCCTCAGCACGCGCGCGCCGTCCGGAAACTCGCCCGCGCGCATGCGCCCGAACAGGTCGAGGCTCTCTTCGACCGGCCGCTCGCGCCAGGGGCTGTCCTCGCCGGGCTCGGTCAAGGTGCCGCGGTACGTGCGGATCTCGTCGGCCGAGAGGTCGTCCACATAGGCCTTGCCGGCCTCGATCAGGCCGACGGCCCAGTCGTAGAGCTGATGGAAGTAGTCGGATGCGTAGTAGAGATGCTCGCCCCAGTCGAAGCCGAGCCAGCGGATGTCTTCCTGGATCGAGTCGATGTACTCCTGCTCTTCCTTGATCGGGTTCGTGTCGTCGAAGCGCAGGTGGCAACGGCCACCGAACTCCTGAGCGATCCCGAAGTTGAGCGCGATCGACTTGGGATGGCCGATATGGAGGTATCCGTTCGGCTCGGGCGGGAAGCGGGTCACGACCTGCGAGACCTTTCCCTCCCGCACGTCGACGGCGACGATCTCGCGGATGAAATCGCTTCGTTCGGGAGTGGCTCGGCCGCCGGCCGTTACCGCGCTGCTGCTCATCGTCTCGACGAGAGTAGTCCAGTACCTGGCTGTGGCCGGGGCGCGGTCGGTTGGCCTTCCTACCCTCGCTTGCAGTAAGTGGTGCTAGGTCGAGCGCAAGTTCTGACTGCAAACGGTGTAAATGATCGATCTCTCCGGCCGCCCGCTCGTCGACTCGCCGCTCGGCCGCGGTCAGGAAGAGCGGATCTTCGACCTCGAGACCTGCGAGAGCTGAAGGCGACGACCGCCCACGACGTCACCGTCGGCGGTCCCGAGCTCGCGGCTGAGGCGATCCGCGGCGCACTGTTCTCCGGTACCGGACGGAGAGCTGAACGGCGGGCGCTTCCGGGCGAGCCTCGCATGAAAGGATCAAGTGGATGACGCGAATGGGCGCGCCCTCATGCCCGGCGTAGTCACGGCACCTGAGGCCGGCGACGGTGGCGGGGTCGAGCACCCGTCGGTTGCCGACCGCGTCGCCGCCGGGAAGGCGGCGCGTGAGCGCGCGCCTCGGTCGAGCCTCGGCCGCTGGGAGGCGGCCCCGGACCGGACGGATCCGATCGCGCTTTTGGAGGAGCAGGCGCGGACGAGAGTGCCGGAGCTCGTCCCGATTCGCTACGGCCGCATGCTCGTGTCGCCGCTTGCGTTCTTTCGCGGCGCGGCGTACGTCATGGCCGCAGACCTCGCCGGCGCACCGCGGACAGGTCTTCGCGCGCAGCTATCGGGTGACGCGCACCTCTCGAACTTCGGGATCTTCGCGGCGCCCGACCGACGGCTGGTGTTCGGTCCGAACGACTTCGACGAGACGCTGCCCGGTCCGTTCGAGTGGGACGTAAAGCGGCTCGTCGCGAGCTTCGCGGTCGCGGGTCGCGAGCGCGGCTTCGACGAGCGCGAGCGACGGAGGGTGAGCCTCGCGGCAACTCGCTCGTACCGTCTTGCGATGCGGCGGTTCGCTCGAGCCCGCACGCTCGACGTCTGGTACGCACGCCTCGAGGTCGAGGAGATCGCGGCACGCTGGGGCCGAGAGGTGCAAGCCGGGGACCTGGCCAGGGCCGAACGCGACGTCGCGAAGGCGCGCGCGAAAGATCACCTGCGCGCCTTGAACCGCCTGACCGCCCTCGTCGACGGCCAGCGTCGAATCGTCAGCGACCCGCCGCTCATCGTCCCGATCGAGGAGCTCGTCGCTTCCGGCGACTCGGATCGGCTCGTCGCGTCGATCCGTTCCGTCTACCGCTTGTATCGGAGGACGTTGCTCGACGATCGCCGGCGGCTCCTCGAGCGGTTCCGCTACACGCATGCGGCTCGTAAGGTCGTCGGCGTCGGAAGCGTCGGGACGCGGGTCTGGGTTCTGCTGCTGCTCGGCGAGCGAGACGACGATCCGCTCTTCCTCCAGCTCAAGGAGGCGCAGGCGTCCGTGCTCGAGCCGTTCCTCGGCAGGAGCGAGTTCGCGAACCACGGCCAGCGGGTGGTCGAAGGCCAGCGGCTCACCCAGGCGGCAGTCGACACGATGCTCGGCTGGACGCGCGCTCCCGACATCGAAGGGAGTGGCGAGGAGCAGGACTACTACGTTCGACAGCTCTGGGACGGCAAGGCGAGCGCGAACGTCGACCAGCTCGACCAGCGGTCGATGGAGGTCTACGCCGAGATCTGCGGCTGGACGCTCGCCCACACGCATGCCCGCTCAGGTGACCGGATCGCGATCGCCGCCTACCTCGGCCGCAGCGATACGTTCGACACGGCGCTCGCACAATTCGCAGAGCACTACGCCGACCAGACCGAGCGCGACTTCACCGCGCTCCAGGCAGCAGCCGCCGCACACCGGATCCCGGTGCTCAAGGGGCTGTAGCACGGCTCGGAGGGTCAGCCCGTACGATTAGGCGCGGGCCGGCACCCCATCGAGAGGGAGACGAGGATGATCGGCGACAAGACGCTGCACTTCCAGGGCAAGGGCACCGACCTTGCCGCGCTGCAGGGAAAGATCGAGGACTACCTCCGGGGCGAAGGCTTCACTTCTCAGACATCGGCCCCGAGCGAACAAGGCACGGTGATCCAGGCGAAGAAGGGAGGCTGGTTGCAGGAGGTGATCGCTGCCGACCGTGCACTCACGATCATGGTCAGCGGCGAGCCGAACGACTTCACCGTCCGGATCGGAATCGGGAAGTGGGTCGAGCACCTCGGCATCGCCGCCGTGGAGACGCTGCTGATCTCCGGTCTCTTCCTCGTCGTCGACGTCGGCGAGGTCGCCTGGAACTTCGAGATCGAGAACAAGCTCGTCAAGCAGATCGAGTCGATCGTCGGCTAGCGGCCGGCCGACTCCGGCAGGCGCGCGATGTAGTTGACGCGAACGCGGTCGTCGGCGAGCTCGTAGGCCCACGCGCGCGTGAGGACTCGAGCGCCGCCTTGGTCGCGCCGTAAAGCGTCCTGCCGGCTCGCGTACGAGACCGGCGTCACCCAGCCGGGCCCAAAGCCGACCGGCCGAGGGCTGCCGAGCGCCGGCAGGAAGGCTGCGCGGGGCGGGAAATTCCGCAAGATCGAGCGCAGCCGGGACTCAGAGAGGAAGCCGATGCAGCGAGAGGCACTCATCGAGCTGGACCGGGTGTCGAAGCGGTTCGGTCGCCGCGTCGCGCTCGACTCGTTCTCGCTCTCGATCACGCGAGGCTCCGTCGTCGGACTGCTGGGGCCGAACGGCGCCGGCAAGACGACCGTGCTCAGCGTCGTCGCCGGCCTCGCGCGGGCGACCGAAGGAACGGTGCTCTGGCGCGGCCGGCCGGTCGCGTCGCCGTTCCCGTCCGAGCTCCGGCGCTCGATGGGCGTCGTGACCCAGGAAACGGCGCTCTACGACGAGCTGACCGTCCGCCAGAACCTCCGCTACGCCGCCGACCTCTTCGGCGTCCGCGACCGCGACGGGCGCGTCGCCGAGCTGCTGCAGCTGTTCGGCCTCGCCGACCGTGCGCGCGACCGCGTCGGCGCGCTCTCGGGCGGGCTGCAACGGCGGCTCGCGCTCGCGCGCGCGCTGCTGCACGACCCGGACTTCCTGATCCTCGACGAGCCGACGCTCGGCGTCGACGTCGAGGCGCGCCATGCGCTCTGGGGTCACGTGCGCTGGCTGCGGCGTACCGGCAAGACGGTCCTCATCAGCACCAACCACCTCGACGAGGCCGAGGCGCTCTGCGACCGGATCGTCGTTCTGCGGAACGGAAGCCGGCTCACCGAAGGACCTGCGGCCGAGCTGCTCGCACGCACGGGGCGCTGCATCGAGATCGACTGCCTCGACGGCGCCGCGCTGCCGCTCCGCGACCGGATCGCACAGCTGCCGGGCGTGACGAAGATCGACGCGACGGAGGTCGCGCTCACCGTCCACGTCGCGAACGGCAGCTCGACGCACGCGGTCACCGACACCGCGCTCCTCGACGAGCAGGTCGCGAGCGTGCGCGTCCGAGCACCCGACATGGTCGAGGTGTTCCAGTCGCTCGCCGAGGCGCGCGATGGCGGCGACTGAGGGACTGCGCGCGCTCGGCGCGGCGGCACGGGCGGAGCTCGAGCAGTTCAATCGCTCGCGCGTGCTCGTCGGGCTCGTCTTCGTCGAGGCGATCACGTTCATCGTTCTCGTCAGCCTGTTCGGCCTGACCGGTAGCCGCGCACCGACGGCGCTCATCGACCTCGACGGCGGTCCGCTCGCGCGCTCGTTCGTACAGCACCTCGAGGCCGCGCACGATTCGTTCTCGCTCCGGCCGATGACGGCGGCGCGTGCGAAGAAGGAGCTCGCGAACGGGAGCGTCGTCGCGAGCATCACCATCCCGCACGACTTCGACACCGCGATCACGCACGGTCGCACGGTGCTCCTGCCGGTCACGCTCGACAACCTGAACGCCGACATGAGCGAGGACATCCGCGGAGCGTTGCCGTCCGCGATCGTCGGCTTCGGCCAAGAACATCACTGGCCCGGGATCCGGCTCGCCGCGAGCCAGCGCGACCTGATCGGACACGACACGGGCTACATCCCGTACCTGGTCGTGAGCGCGCTCGCGCTGACGGCGTTCGTCGTCGCGGGCATCCTTGGCGCCGTCGCGATCACGCGCGAGTTCGAGGCGCGCACGCTGACACAGTGGCGCCTCGCACCCGTACATCCTGGCTGGCTCGTCGCCGGCAAGCTGCTCGCGGCGACACTCGTCGCGGCAGTCGCCGTCGGAGCGGCAGTCCTGCTCGTGACGGTCGGCTACGGCGTCGAGCCGGTGCACCCTGCGGCGGCGCTCGGCGTCCTCGCCGTCTGCGTCCCGATGTTCGCCTGCGTCGGCGCGTGCGCGGGAGCGCTGCTCCGGCGGACGCTCCCCGTCGCGGGTCTGTTCTTCGGGCTGACCCTGCCGTTCTACATCGACTCGGGCGCCGTCGAGCCGCTCCGGTTCGACGGCGACAAGATCTGGACGCTCGGTCACACCTCGCCCGTCTACCAGGCGATCGGACTGATCGAGTGGGCGTTCCACGGCCTCCGGGTCACACCCGAGTCGGTCGCGCAGAACTTCGCCGCGCTCGGCGCGTGGGCGCTCGCCTCCGTCGTCGTCGGCACGACCGTGCTCCGCACGAGGGTCGCGCGGCGATGAGGGGCGCCTGGGCCGTGGCGCGGCTCGATCTTGCCGTCTGGCGGCGCTCGCCGTGGGCGGTGCTCGCGGCGATCGTGCCCGCACTCGGGATGTTCGTGCTCGTCAAGGTGCTGACGCTCTCGGTGACCGTCCAGCCGGTCGCGCTCGTGATCGACGACCCGGGGCCGGAGGCGCAGGTGCTCTCGCGCCTGATCGAGGACGACATCGAGTCGTACCAGCTGTTCGTGACGAACGCGAAGCACGCGCAGCAGCTGCTCGACCGCCAGCGCGTCGGCGCGGTGATCGTGATCCCCAAGGGATTCGACGACGCCGTCGCGCGCGGGCACGCGGTCGTCGACTACACGCTGAACAACATCGACATCGACTTCTCGGACGACATCCGCCGCTCGATCGATCGGTCGGTCGCGGAGTTCGACGCACCGCAGCTCGGTGCGAGCGTCGAGGGGCGCGCAGGAGGCCACGGACTCGTCGTGCCGAACCCATATCGCATCGACATCGCCGAGCACGACCTTCGCAAGACGGACGTCCCGTTCGAGACCTATCAGGTGCTGCCGGTACTGCTGCTGCTCGTCCTCTCCACCGGCATGCTCGGCGCCGCACTGCTCGGAAGCAGGGACGTCGAGCGCGGGACGATCGTCTTCCTGCGACAGACCCCGCTGCGCCGTTCCGCCTTCGTCGCCGGTCGGCTGCTCGGCGCGCTGCTTGCGGCCGGCTCGATCGTCGTGCCCTCCGTCGCCTACCTGACGTACAAGCGGGTCGTCCATCCGCCGCACGGGCACTGGCCGCCGTTCCTCGCCGTCCTGCTCGCGACCGCCGTCTTCGCGGCCGCGCTCGGCGTGCTGCTCGGCGCCGCGCTGCGCCGCTCGACCACCGTCGCGCTCGCCGGCGTCACGCTCGCCTCGTACCTCTTCTTCCTCGGCGGCGGCTTCACGACGATCGCGTTCCTACCGAGCTGGCTGCAGGCGCTGAGCCGCCTCGTCCCCACCCGCTACGGGATCGACGGGATGCGGCAGTCGCTCTTCTACCCCGACCTGATCGGCGTGCCCGGCGACCTGATCGCCCTCGTGGGATTCGCCCTCGTGGCGCTGGCCGCGAGCGCCGTCCTCCTCGGGAGAAGCGTTCGATGAAGCTGTGGGCGTCCGTGCTGCTTGCGACCGCGGCCCTCGCCGGCGTCGTCTGCTACACCGCGCTCTCGAGCGCGAGCGGCGCACCGACCGCGACGCTCCTCTCCCGCGCCGCTCGCGGCAGCGGCGCTCCGGTGCGTCCCGCGCGGCTCGCCTGCTCCGTCGCCGAAGGCGGCGCGGGCAGCTCGGTGCGACTCCGCGGAGCCTGCAGCGGCGTCCTCGGAGGCACGTTCGCGTGTGTCAACGAAGGCGAGGTGCAGGCGGTCTCGATCCATCGCCCGCTCCCTGGTGGCCGCGGCTTCTACCTCACCGTCGTCGTCCCCGAGTTCGAAGGGCCGGGCACCTACTCCGACGACGTGGTCTCGGCGCAGATCGTCGACGCTGGTGACGGGCCACGTTGGGCGAACATCGACTACGGGATCCCGATCGTCGCGACGAGGGACAAGACGTTCGAGCTCGGGAGCGCAACGCTCCTGCCCGAGCCCGGCACGCCGGCGACCGGCGTCATCACACTCGCAGGGACGGCGAGATGCGGCTAGCCGCGCTGTCAGGCCTCTTCGGGCTCGCGCTCGTCGCGCTCCTGACCGGCTGCGGCTCGCACCGATCGATCACCACCGCCGAGCTCACGCAGGGTCGCGTGCTCTTCCAGTCCGGCCGGCCGCAGAGCTGCGGCTTCTGCCACACGCTTGCTGCAGCCGATACGACGAGCACGCTCGGGCCGGCTCTCGCCGGCGAAATGCAGGAGATCGACCAGCGCTTGAAGTCGAACGAGGCGCTGGCGCAGTACGTACGCGGCTGGATCGCTCACGGCGCTTGCGCCAACCCGACCGACGCCTCCCGCTGCATGCCGGCAGCGCTGTTCACCGGCAGTGCCGCCGATGCGATCGCTGCGTTCGTCGCCGTCTGCGGTCGCACCCCGTCCCATCCCGGCTGCGATCCGAAGCCGGGCGCTTTGCAAGGCGACGCGCTCCGCGGCGAGCAGCTGTTCCAGACGCGCGGCTGTGTCAGCTGCCACTTCTCGGCCGGCGGTATCCCAGACGGGCCGCCGCTTCTCGGGGTGGCGGGCTCGAGGGTCGAGCTTGCCGACGGCAAGACGGTCCGGGCAGACCGCGCCTACCTCTACGAGTCGATCGCCAGCCCGAATCGGCAGATTGTGAACGGCTACCAGCGCGGGGTGATGAGCGCCTGGGTCGCACCGCAGCACCTCACGCACGCGCAGATCAACGCGCTCGTCGCGTACCTGGAGACGCTGAGGTAGCCGACCTGGTTCCGCGTCCCGCCGATGCGGGCATTGAGACTCGCAGCAGGGCTTTCTGCGAAGGGTCGTCGTGTGAACGGGTCGCTCGGGACAGCCGGAGCAGGTCGAGGGCGTGGGAGCGGTCCGCGGCGGGCGCTCCGCTTTCGCGGCGGGCCGGATCTCGCGGTCGACCTCGGCACGGCCAACACAGTCGTCTTCCGGCGCGACCAGGGAGTCGTCCTGTTCGAGCCGTCCGTGGTCGCGATGGACGAGCAGACCGGCCGCGTCTACGCGGTCGGCGAGCAGGCGCGCCTGATGCTGGGCAGGACGCCCGCGACGATCACCGCGACGCGACCGCTCCGCCACGGCGTCATCACGGACTTCGAGACGACCGAGCAGATGTTGCACCAGTTCGTCCGTCGGGTCGCCGGCGGCCGCAAGCCGGGGATCGTCGTCATCTGCGTTCCGAGCGGACTGACTCAGGTGGAGCGGAACGCCGTCGTCGAGGCGACGCTGTCGGCCGGCGCCCGCGAGGCGCATCTGATCGAGGAGTCGCTGGCGGCCGCGATCGGCGCGGGGCTGCCGGTCGGCGAGGCGATCGGCTCGCTCGTGCTCGACGTCGGCGGCGGCACGAGCGAGATGGCGGTGACGGCGCTCGGCGGGATCGTCGTCTCGCGCTCGCTGCAGGTCGGCGGCTACGACCTCGACGACGCGATCATGCGTCTCGTGCAGCAGGAGTACCGTCTTCTCGTCGGGCAGGAGCAGGCCGAGCAGCTGAAGCTCGAGATCGGCAGCGCGGTCGAGGGAGCCGAGGAGCAGACGGGAAGCGAGATCGGGGGTCGCGATCTCGTGACCGGCCTCCTCCATCGGGTCAGCGTCGGCTCCGGCGAGGTGCGGGAGGCGTTGAGGCGGCCGCTCGTGCAGATCGTGGAGGCGCTCAAGGAGTTGCTCGAACAGACGCCGGCCGAGCTCTCTGCCGACGTCGCGTCCACGGGCGTGATGCTGGTCGGCGGCGGCGCCTTGCTCCCCGGGTTCGACCAGCTGATTCGACGCGAGACTGGGCTGCCGGTCGTTCGCGACGAGGAGCCGCTGACGACGGTCGCTCGCGGTGCGGGCGCCGCACTCGAGGGCGCCGCCAGCCTCAGGTGATCGACTCGATCGTGCGAACCGCAGGTGTCGACGACGCTCGCGTCGTCGGGCAGCTGCTGCACGACTTCAACACCGAATTCGGCGCGTCGACACCGCCGGTAGCTGTGCTCGCGGAGCGCATCGCGACGCTGATCGCCGGCGGCGAGACGATCGTCCTGGTCGGCGGCGACGCCCCGGACGGCTTGGCGGTCCTTCGTCTCCGCCCCGCGATCTGGAGCGGCGGCCTCGAGTGCTACCTCGCCGAGCTCTACGTCGTCCCGGCCCGGCGCGGGCGTGGCCTCGGCCGGGCACTGCTGGAGGCCGCGCTGCGCGAGGCACGCGTCCGCGGCGCCGACACGATGGAGATCGGCGTCGACGAGCCGGACGACGCCGCACGCGGACTGTACGAGAGCCTCGGCTTCACGAACCGCGCGGGCGGCGCCGAGGGGCCGCTCATGTACCTGTACGAGCTCGACCTACGGTCTTGAGCCGCGCGAACGAGCCGGGCCGGGTCGGCAGACGACCAGCGTGCCGACCCGGCCCGCTCGTGGCTGCGGCGAGAGGATGGGCTGCGCCGCTCTGATCGCGAGGAACCGGAGGGTCAGGCCCGGTTCCGCACTATGTGGCTGTACTGCGTCTGGGGCCGGCGGCCGCGAAAACCTGCGGCGGCCGCGCGCGCTGTACCCGAGGCAGGAGTCCGACCGGAATCGGAGCAAAGAGAAAGGGCGTGCTCGAAGTGCAATCGAACCGAGATGGCGGGGTCACGGATGTCCTTTACGGGTTGCTCATGTCGGGTGAGTAGGGTCGGTTCGCGCATGTGGGGGGACGCGAAGCAGCGGGCGCGCGTCGTGTGCGCCGGAGCCCTTGCCCTCGCCGTCGCAGCCGTCGTCTCGGGTGCGCCGGCCGGTGCGGCACGCAGCCAGGTCGCGCCGCAAGGGATCGACGTCTCGCACTGGAACGGCACGATCGACTGGCTCCAGGTCGCGGCTGCGGATACCGGCTTCGTGTTCGCGAACGCGACCGAGGGCACGACGATCACCGACGCGACGTACCCGCTCAATCGGTCCGGCGCTGCGTCGGTCGGTCTTCGCTTCGGCGCGTACCACTTTGCGCGGCCGTCGGGAGCGTCGGACGCCGCGGTCGTGTCGAGCGCGATCGCGCAGGCCGACGCGTTCGTCGCCTATGCGCAGCCGCATGCAGGCGACCTGCTACCGGCGCTCGATTTCGAGGCGACGGGCGGTCTTTCGAGCACGCGCTTGACCGAATGGGTACAGGCGTGGCTCGCAGAGGTGACGGCGACGCTCGGCGTCCACCCTCTGATCTACGCGTCGCCCAAGTTCTGGCAGTCCGCCGTCGGCGACACGCCCCTCTTCGCGATCGCAGGCAACCGGCTCTGGATCGCGCACTGGACCCAGTCGGCGCTCCCGATCCTGCCCGGAGCGGGCTGGGGCGGGCTCGGGTGGACGTTCTGGCAGTGGACCGACTGCGCGCGCATTCCCGGCATCGTCCACTGCGTCGACGGCGACCGCTTCAACGGCGACACCCTCGACCCGGTGACGATTCCTCCGTACCCGGCCGGCGTGCCGGCGCCGAGTGCGCAGCCCTCGATCGTCGGCACGCCGCAGACAGGACAGCTGCTCGCCGCCGTGCCCGGGAGCTGGGCGGGCGGAAAGCCGATCTCGTTCTCGTATCAGTGGCACCGTTGCGGCGGCACCGCCGGCGGTTGCGCGCCGATCCCGGGCGCGATCTCGGAGACGTACAAGCCGACCGCGGCGGATGCCGGCCACGCGCTTTCCGTCTCCGTCACGGCGCAGGCCGCCGGCGGCACTGCGGTGGCGAGCTCTCCGGTGACGCTCGCCGTCGCGGGCACGGCCGTCGCTCCCGCGGCGGCGCCCAAGGCGACGGTGTCGCCGACGATCGAGGGTACGCCCGAGGTCGGGCAGACGCTGACCGGGCGTGAGGGCACGTGGAGCGGAGCGCCGACCGCGTTCGCCTTCCAATGGCGTCGCTGCGCAGCCGGCACCGTCGGCTGCGCCGCCATCCCGGGCGCAGCCGCCGCGACCTACACGCTCACGCCTGACGACATCGGCGCGTCGTTGTCGCTCGTCGTGACCGCGACGGGCAGCGGCGGCTCGCGCACGGTCACCACCGGCGCGACGTCGGCAGTCGTCCCCGCCCCGACGCCGGTCCCGACGCCGACAACGGCGGTCGCGCAAACCGGCCAGGCAGGCGCGGTCATCAGCACCGACCAGAGCGCGACCGTCACCTGGCAGCCGGGCGTGCTCCCGGCGCAGGCGACCGTGAGCCTGACACCCTCTTCCAGCCGGCTTGCCTTACCGGCGACCGCCGTCACGCTGGCGATCGGGGCGACGTCGCCGCTTCCCTGGCCACTCGACGTCCAGTACGCGGCGGCGGCGCCGGATGCCGTGGCCGGGTTCCTGCCGCAGACCGGCGTCTGGCAGGCTGTGCCGCAGCTGACCGGGCCGACCTTGCCTGCAGGGCAGCAGGTCGGAACCTACCGCGACGTGTCCGGGCTGCTGCACGTGCTGACCCGCGTCCCCGGCCGTGTCGCGCTCTTCAACCCCGGCAAGTGGGGCGATCCCCGCTACGACTCGGCGACGCGGCCGCTCCTCAACCTGCTCACGCAGCTCACGACAGCGCGACAGGCCGACGGCACCGTCCTGCTCTACGGTCGCTTCACGCTCGACTCGCAGGCGCACCTGTACGTGAGCGTCGTCACGCCCGGCGGCGGCCAGGCGCTGATGCTCCAGCAGGGAAGCAGGCTCGGCTGGTGGCTGAACGGCCGGCCGACGAAGACGTTCCAGACCTTGCAACTGCGCCCGGGCGCGATCCCGATCCGCGCCCGCATCCCGACGCAGCAACTCCTCTCCAGCGGCCGCTACGCCTTGCGACTCGTCGCGATCGATCCCTACGGCCGCCGGACGCAGCTCGTCGCGCCGTTCGTGCCACCGCGATAGCCTCTCCGGATGGACGCGTCCGGTGCCACCCACTACCGCTGGGACGACCTGCCTCGCGAGAGCCTGAACCCGCTCCTCGGACGGCGCTTGATCTCGACCGAGCGGATGATGATCGCGCACGTCTACCTCGAGCAGGGATGTGTCATCCCGAGGCACGAGCATGAGAACGAGCAGCTCACCTACATCCTCGAGGGCAAGCTCCGCTTCTGGCTCGGCGCCGACGACCCGGAGGTCGTCGACGTCGCCGCCGGCGAGGTGTTGCACATCCCGTCGCACCTGCCGCACAAAGCGGAGGCGCTCGAGACGACACTCGACGTCGACGTGTTCTCGCCGCCGCGCACGGACTGGCTCGACGGGTCGGACGCCTACCTGCGCGGATGAACCTCGGGCTCGACGGGCGCACGGCGCTCGTCTGCGGCGCTAGCCGCGGCCTGGGACGCGCCGTCGCCGAGGAGCTCGTCGCGGAAGGCGCGTCGGTGGCGATCTGCGCGCGTGAATCGGAGTCGCTGCGGGAGACTGCCGAGAGACTCGGCGCGGTGCCGCTGGCAGCCGACCTCTCGGTCGAGGGCGAGGCAACGCGCGTCGTCGATGCGTGCGCGGAGGATCTCGGGCGGCTCGACGTGCTCGTCGCGAACGCGGGCGGCCCACCGCCGGGCGGGTTCGAGGACTTCTCGCGCGCCGACTGGGAGCACGCGGTCGACCTCGTCCTCTCGAGCACGATCGAGCTCGCGCGCGCTGCCGTCCCGCACATGCGCCGCGGCGGCTACGGCCGGATCCTCTGCGTCACCTCGATCGTCGCCAAGCGGCCCGTCGACGACCTGATCCTCTCGAACGCGCTCCGGCCTGCGGTGGCCGGGTTCGCGCATTCGCTCGCGCGTGAGGTGGCGGGGGACGGGATCACCGTCAACACGATCCTGCCCGGCTTCACCCGCACCGACCGGGTCGTCGAGCTGGGCATCGGCGAGCGCACTGAGGCGGAGATCCCACTGGGGCGCCTCGGTGAGCCGAGCGAGTTCGCGGCGGCGGCCGCGTTTCTCGTCTCCGAGCGGGCGAGCTATATCACCGGCGCAGCGCTCCCGGTCGACGGAGGCTGGCTCCGGGGCATGTTCTAGCCCTGCAGCGGCCAGAATCGGCCGTCTCAGTCCCTCCGTATAGATCCCACCCCGGCCAA